>SCPO01000076.1_pt1 | contig 180125 bp, 203 predicted proteins | sample 6106821 | NCBI WGS metagenome assembly SCPO01 (sample SAMN10720448, study PRJNA508395) | human gut metagenome | isolation source: Participant 2 stool, 0 month | host: Homo sapiens | collected 2017
ATTTGGCAATATAGACTATCAGAAGGAGCGCCGCCGGATTGGGTTTGTACCACAAAGCCTGTTACAATCGGCTCTCTGTCACCTGCTGATATGCTGCGTTATTTTTCTTCCGTTTTTGTTATCACAGAAATCCATATTTTAGATATACTGCATTTGAACCTGAAAGAGAAAAAGGCGGTACGGCGATTGCCATTATCGACCCAGCGTTTAGTGAATTTGGCTGTTGCCCTTTTGGGAAATCCAGATATGATAATTTTGGACGATCCTTTTTCCGGGCTAGATAAGGAGAATGTGAACACCTGCTTTCTGTTCTGAACTATCTGCATGAAATCAACCATACCACACTTTTAATCTCTGGACAGGATTATACGCTGCTTTCCCGGCTTGCATCCAAATATGGCGTAATGGCAGATGGAAAGCTGCTTTGTGAGCTTACGGCTGGGGAATTGAAAGAGAGCTGCCAGCGGTGCATAAAGATAAGAACTCCACAATTAGAACGGGCTATTACGATTTTAAGCCAGCAGTTCCCGGATTTTGAAGTGTTGGGTCATGACCTGATTAGAATTTTTCATTGTAATGAGCAATCCGGGGAAATCAATACGCTGCTGGTTCATTCCGGGATAGAGGTATCAGAAATCTGGCTTGCCGGTATGGAGCCGACCGACTATCTTTTGAAAATGACAGGAGGTGCAAAGAGTGATTCAGACGATGCAAAGTGAGTTGTTCCGTATCCGCAAAAGCCGCCTGTTTTGGGCCTGCCTCGTATTGGCTGCGTTTTTTGTCTTTGCGCTTGCCCTGACCTTTTATCACAATTCGGTAAATGGTATGCTTCCGGTTATATCACTGGTTTCGTTCACGGAGTTTCTGTTTTCAGATTACAGTCTGATTTTTCCATTGACGCTCTTTTTGTGCCTGTACTTTACAGAAGATTTTCATACCGGCACATACAGTATCACACTTTCTAAAGGTACAAGCAGAGTACACCTATTCTTTGGAAAACTGCTGGCCTCATGGGGTGGCGTTTTATTTTTTCTGTTTGTATGCTTTGGTGTTGCGTATTTGTCAATTCTGATGATGGGAGCATCCCGGTATAACATAAAGTATTCGTTTTCTGCAATCGGAGTCTTTCTTTTGTTTCAATGCCTGTGCTTTTTAGGTTACACTGCATTTCTCAATTTGTTAAGTTACCTGCTCCGGCATCGGATCATTGTTACGATTACCGCATTTTTTATGCTGGGGGTTTTGTATTTATATCTCACAAAGATAAGTACAGCACTGGATATGGATTATTCGCTCTACAAGTATTGGGTTGTAGGGCTATCTCATAGCTTGCAGATCAATACCTTTGGGGAGGATTTAATACCCATTTGTTTGACACTGGTAGTATATCTGTTTTTACCAACAGCCATTTCGCTCTCCCTGTTTCTAAGGTTGGACTTGCGCAATTTGGAAAGGCGGTGATGGCTTCATGATGGTGTTATGTATCTTGCTTGCAATGCTTTCCCTGTTTTTGTCCCTGAAACTGATTTATCAGCGAAAGTTGGTTCAGAAAGTAAAAAAGCAGATTGACTTTCTGATTGACCGTGATACGCAAACCGAAATTATGGTGGAAAAAACGGATGGGACAATACAGGATTTGGCTGCAAGTATCAATCATCTTCTGAAAAAATATCGTAGCATGGGGCAGGAAATTGAACGGAGCGATACACTGTTCCGAGATACCATTACCAGTCTTTCCCATGACTTGCGAACGCCGCTGGCAACAGCAAATGGCTATATCCAGCTCTTACAGGAACAGGATTTAACAGGGGAGCAAAAAGAATATGCAACGATTGCGGGAGAAAGAATTTCCGCTGTAAAGCTGCTTCTTGACCAACTGTTTGAATTTGTAAGGATTGAGGCCGACGAACTGAAATTGAATTGTAGAAATACGGATATACACAGTGTACTTCGGGATGTTGTCGCCTCATACTACGGCGATTTTGAACAGAAAAAATGTGTCCCCTATATCGTTATCCCAAATCCACCAGCTATCATTTGGGGCGATCCAGATGCCTTGACCCGGATTTTCTCAAATGTGGTTTATAATGCACTTGTTCACGGGGAGGGAAATTATCAAATCACCGCAGCGATAGAAGAAGCTCAAACGGTCATAACCATTAAAAATGCGTCGAGCAGTATTCAGCAAGAAGATATTCCTCATTTGTTTGACCGTTTTTACACCACCGACCAGTCACGAACAAAAAAGACAACCGGGCTGGGATTGGCAATCGCTCAAAGACTTGTGACCCGCATGGGCGGGCAAATTGTCGCTTCCTTGCAAAACGGTATCTTTGCAATTCAAGTCGTGTTTCCCATTGTCAATTCCTAAAGGGCTGCTTCGGCGGCTCTTTTTTCATCCTTAGACTTTCCTTAGACTTTTCTCAAACAAATCTTAAACCTCTTTGGTAAAGTATGAGCCATAGGAGGTATAAACAAATGGTTAAAGTAGCTTTAGTGGTTTCTATCATCGCTTTGGCGGTGTGCCTGCTCACGGCCTTGCATGGCGTATTGAGCGATGGACTAAAAGGACTAAAACAGAGATCAAAACCCATTAGTATTTCATTTTTGATTTATGCTGTGGCCTTTTTGCTTTTCATCTTTTTTCAATAACGGAGGTATTTCATGCTGCAAATCAAAAATGTAAATTTGAATGTTGGAAATACCGCATTGCTGTCCAACATCAACTTGACTTTAGAGCAAGGAAAAATCTATGGTGTACTGGGGCCAAACGGAGCCGGTAAAACAACACTGTTTAAGTCCATGCTGGGTCTGACTGCCTTTTCGGGAGAAATCCTCTCTGATGGACAGCCCGTTTCCAGTAGATGTTTTGGAAGTTTGATTGAATATCCGGCTTTTTACCCCCGGCTCACCGTAGAGGAAAATTTGAAGCTCCACGCACAATATTTAGGTCTGAAAAGACCAAACATCGAAGTGGCGCTCAAACAAGTGAACTTGCTGGATGCCCGAAAAAAGCTGTTCTCTCAACTTTCTTTGGGGATGCGCCAACGACTGGGAATTGCTCGCGCCTTTTTAGGCGATGTTCAATATTTACTGCTGGACGAACCTACCAACGGTCTTGATCCGATGGGGATAAAGGAAATCCGGCTGCTTCTGAAAGAACGCTTAAAATCTCCCCAACACTGTATTTTGGTATCAAGCCATAATCTGACGGAGATTGCTGCTGTCACGGATGTTCTTATTTTCATTCGTGACGGAAAAATCATCAAGATTGTAGAAAACGACTATAACGAAAAGGAACTGGAAGCCCTGTATGAGGATATTATGACTTCCGGCCAGAGGGAGGAAGCATAATGGGAGTGTTGATTAAAATGAGTTTTACAAGTTGAAGCGGGAATGGTTTATGGTATTTCTTCTGCTGTTGTCGCTTCTTCCCATTATTACCGGCGGAGCAGGAGCAATTTTCAACAGTAGCACAACATCACTTGCTGACCTGTTCTTCTTTATGAATAACCAGTTTTCCATGTTCTTCCCAATGGTACTCTTCATTTTGATTGGTTCGCTGTTTTATCAGGAATACAAAAACAAAACTTACATCAACTGGATTACCTACGGGTTTTCAAAGAAGAAGCTCTTTCTATCGAAAGTTACTGTCAGCGTCGTTATCGGCATCTGTTTTGCGGCTGTCTTATTTATCGCATTTGGCCTATTGGTGGCGATACTCAATGGAGCTGGCAGGTTGACCGGCGGTATTTCCCTGTTCCTCAAGCTGGCAATCGGGTTTGGAATTGAAGCCGGTGTTGTCGTTTTTGTAACGACCTGTTTAGGGGCAATCGTTATCAATCTGAGCCGCAATATTATTGTAACAAGCGTTGTCGGAGTTATATATGGCTTTGTATCTTGCCTGTTCATCGGTTCAGAAAGAGGCTTTGTCATTCCGGGTAGCTTTGCATATCGTGTGTCTATGTTCTTCTCGGATAAATCCACTTACTATGAGGTGCCTATATCGGCCACCATTGGCGGATGTATTAGCATTGTATTTTGCTTTATTGTTCTGTTTCTGGTTGGATTGATTGTCTTTTCTCATAAGAAAAAAATAGAAAATTAACTGCCGGACGACGGCAAAAGAAAAAAAGCCGTCGTACAGCAGACATATCCGCGCGCCCATTTTGAACCGGCGGCTTTTGAGAAAATCAAGGCCGCCGGTTCTTTTGCTTATCAAAGAGTTTCATCGTCCGTATGGCGGCCACTAGGAGGATGCCGTCATGTACTTGATATTCTATCAGCCGCCCAGTTTTGAACTGTCAAAAAAAGCCTTGCTCCCGCACAGGGTCAGCAGGGCTTTTACTATGTACTATACGATGTAGCTACTGCGCGTTTCGTGCTGCCATTATGCCCGGTTGACCGTTTTCGGTCTGCTGGGCTTTTCTATTGCCGCCTGAAAAGCTGCCTGTTTCAAAAATATTTTGGAAATTTTCAAAAAGCGGGCAGAATCGGGTGTTTCAGGTGTCATATTAGCGGAAAGGGAAAAATCCACCCGACATCCCCACGGAAAGGGGGTGAGAAGATGGAAGCTATCCCTCGCAACGATGGCGAACAGTACCGATTCGATGCGTTCTGCAAAGCTGTGCTGCGAAATGAGGCCCGGAACTATCACCGAAATAAGAAACGCCTGCTCGACCGTGAAAAGTCATTCAGCGTTCTTTCGTTGGAAGAACTGGGGCAGCTCACGAGTGTGGACCATTATCCAAGTGAAGAATTTGTATTTTCGTCCTACGGCTGTGATCTGCACATCGACAATGAACTTGTTGCCAATGCGTTTGCCGCCCTGCCGAAGCAAGAACAAAGCATTCTGATTCTGTTTTGCGTTCTGGAACTGGGCGATGGTGAGATTGGCGACCTCATGGGAATGTCCCGGAGTGCTGTTCAACGGCACCGGGCAAAAACGCTGAATGAGCTGCGAAAAAAGCTAAAGGCGCACTTGCCGGAGGGAGGTTAGGCGTAAATGGGCTCCTATGAACACACAAGCAGAGAGCTTTTACCGCTCTCGGTGATTCGCTCTGCCTGCGCTGGGGATACCGATGCCGTTGAACAAGTTTTGCAGCATTACAGAGGTTACATCAACAAGCTCTGTACAGGCATTCTCTATGACAAGCACGGTCAGCCTCATGTGTGCATAGACGAGTACATGAAACGCCATCTGGAAATCAAACTGATTTCCTCTATTGTGACCAGAGCCGAAACGGTCTAACCCTTTCCACGTTTCGGGACAGCACCTTGAAAAATATGCCCGCAGGACAATGGCGGTGCATCATAGGGCAAACGGATACGTTGCTGTCTGTATCGAGCCGGACGGCGGGTGCGCCACGATGCTTTTCTTTGAAAAGTGGAGCGATCACCACCCCGCCGCAATGCAAGCGCGGCTGCTTGCGGGCCATGACATACAGACAGGCTGATACTCCCTTACCGTCAAGGTCCGAGCGTTCAGAGCGTCGCAGGCAATGAGTAGGGCTGCATGAGGAATGCAGGGTGAGAGTCCCGTGGGTTGCTGCCAGCAGCCGTCCGTTGGCTCATTTTTTGATTTTTAAGAAAGGGGATTTTTACGATGCAAGCGAAAAAGACAAACCCTGAAAAAACAAAAAATCCAGAGATGCTTACTCTGGATTCGACTTATCGTATTGGCAATCGTTCCTTTATCGTTGAGCCGGTGTTCAAAGAAGAAAGCTCCCAGACTTTAGGAGAAGTCCTTCTCCGGCTGATGAAATCCGAAAGCGAAAAATTATAATGACCTTTCGGGAGGCAGCGGACAGAGAATGCGGATTGTGTTATAATATAGGTGTACAAGTGAATTTGCTATTCGACTGTCCCAAGAAAGGAGCGAGTATGAAACAGTCGAGTAACAAGAAATCCCGTGAAGCAACCGCTTTTCTCTATGAGCGTCTTTCCCGTGATGATAATTTGGAGGGCGAGAGTTACAGCATCGGCAACCAAAAGAAACTGCTCACCAAAGTTGCAAAGGAAAAAGGCTATACCAATCTGGTCCACTTTCTGGATGATGGCATTTCCGGCGTAACCATGAACCGTCCCGGTTTCGTTGAAATGATGCAGCAACTTGAACAAGGAAAAGCCTCTGCTGTGTTCGTCAAAGACCTTTCCCGTATGGGCCGAAACTATATTGAGGTCGGACGGCTGACAGAAGAATTTTTCCCGGACCATGACATCCGACTTGTTGCCGTTTCGGACAACATCGACACGGCCGAGGGAGAAAACGAACTGGCACCCATCCGAAACCTGTTCAATGAGTGGTATGCCCGTGACATCAGCAAGAAACGCCGTATCAGTAATAAAATCAAAGGCAACTCCGGCGAACCGATGGGACTTCCTCCCTATGGGTATATCAAGGACCCGAACAATCCCAAGCATTGGGTCATTGATGAAGAAGCTGCTCAAGTTGTCCGGCGCATTTTTGATATGACGTTGGAGGGCTTTGGCACGGAACAGATTGCCACCCAGTTTGAAAAGGAAGGCATCCTGACGCCGCAGGCCTACTGGATTCAGAAAGGCATCGGCCGTCCCGGAAAGACCAAGACGCGCCCCGCCACCAAGTGGAATGGCTCCACGATTACCCATCTTCTGTACCAGCAGGAGTATTGTGGTGATGTTCTGAACTTCAAAACCTACTCCAAGTCCTACAAGAACAAGAAGCGGATTCATAACGACCCGGAAAATTGGGTGGTGTTCCAAGATGTTCACGAACCCATTATTGAACGCGCCGTGTTTGAGCAGGTACAGCAGAAACGCGGAAAAATGCGCAAACGCCGTACCAGCAACGGAGAACACAATATGTTCTCTGGCTTACTTGTCTGCGCAGACTGCGGCTGCAATCTGCACTTCCACTTCAATCAGGGCAACCCGGAAATCAAGTATTTCAACTGCTCCAACTACAAGGGCAACCGTGGCACCTGCCAATCCACCCATTACATCCGTGTGGATTTTCTGGAAGAAGTGGTGCTGGGCGAGATTCAGCGGCTGACCAAGTTTGCCAGCCTCTATGAGGACGACTTTTTGAAGGCTGTTATCGGGCACTCCCAGCAGACAGACGAAGCCGACCGCAAGCTGAAAGAGAAAGAGTTGAAAGCACTCCTTGCCCGTGATGAAGAACTGGACGGCCTCTTTGAGCGCATCTATGAGGACAACGTTTCCGGCAAAATCTCTGATGAACGCTTTTCCAGAATGTCCCGGAGATATGAGGACGAGCAAAAGGAGCTGACCGAGAAAATCAAACAGCTCCGCTCCGAAATCGAAAAGCAGAGCAGCCGCACCATGACAACGGATATGTTCATCCGTCTGGTTCGCAAGTACACCAGAGCGAAAAAGCTGACACCTCGGATGCTGAACGAACTGGTGGAAAAATCGAAGTGTTCAATGCAGAAAAGGTCAACGGTGTATGGGAGCAGCGGCTCCGCATTCACTACAACTGCGTGGGCACCATCGAGATTCCAAGCGCACTTCCTTTACCGACACCCGATGTGTCGGTGAATACAAGAAAAGGCGTAGTTGTGAACTACGCCCCCTGTGATGTCGCTATTTAGCAAATAAAAAATGACGAATGTTCTTTGACAGCTAAATGCTGTAAGAACATTCGTCATGGTGCAGGAATGCAATCCAAATCCGAACTATTTCCCTTTGATGCAACTTCTGCCGCTTCCTCAAAAGTCACGGTCTGTGTACCTTCTTTATAGTTGAAGGTTATCAAAACCTTATCGTCATACAGATAAATCGAATTGATGAACGTATCCACCAACGCTTGCCGCTGGTCTTTCAGACGCATATCCAGCTTGCGGAAACGGAGCAGCCAGAAGCGGATGAAATCTTCGGTCACTTTTGGCTTTGCCAGCTTTTCTTCTGCAATACGGGCCTCAAGCTCACGCTTGGTTTCTTCGAGCTGCTCCAACCGCTCCTTGGTGGAACTGGTCAGGATTCCAGCCTGAATCGCATTGAGCATATTCTGGATACCCGATTCCGCATCCCGGAGCTGCTTCTCATAAAGGGGAAGGTTGGTGTTCTCCCGGTCTTGCAGCTCCATGACCTTAGCGATAATGGATTCCATGGCGGCATCATCCCGGACAAGCTGCATGGTCTGGTTGACCACCAGATCTTCCAGCCACTGTTTACGGACAGTTTTCTTCTTGCAGCCTTTATGCTTTTTGGCAGTGGCACATTTATAATAGCGGTGGACTTCGCCCGTCCGGCTCGTACCGCTTTCGCCAAACATCAACGCCCCGCAGTAGCCGCAGAACAGCTTGGTGGTAAGCAGATAGCTTTCCTCTGCCTTATGACGGGCAGGGGCCTTTTTATTTTTCGCCAGCTTTTCCTGCACCTTGTTGAACAGCTCTTCCGATACCAATGCCGGGATTGCATTGGGCTGTACCACATCCCGCAAACGCAATTCGCCGATGTACCGGCGATTGCTCAGCATCCGCTGAATCGTGTTATAGGACATCTCCCCGCCCATCGAATTCTTGATGTTGTGCGCCTTTAACCAATCCCGCAGGTCAGTCATGGTCGCACCGTCCGCATACTTCTGGAACGTCTGCTCCACATACGGAGCCAGCAGCGGGTCGGGCTGGTAATGCCGGGTCTCATCGATCATGTAGCCGAACGGAATAGTGCCGCCATTATAAATACCCTTGAGAGCATTCTCGGTCATGCCGCGCACGACCTTTTCGGACAGGTCAGCCGAGTAGTATTCGGCGTAGCCTTCCAGCACCGATTCCAGAATGATGCCCTCCGGACCAGCCGAAATGACTTCCGTTGCCGACACCAGTTTCACGCCGTTCCGCTTCAGTTGGGTCTTGTACCGGGCACTGTCATAGCGGTTTCGGGCAAAGCGGTCGAGCTTCCAGACAATGATGACGTCAAAGATGCCACGCTCACTGTCCTTGATCATCTGCTGGAACTGCGGGCGGTTATCGGTCTTGGCGGAGATGGCACGGTCAATGTAATGCTTCACCACCGTGAAGCCGTTCTTTCCGCATAGGCGGTGCATTCCCGGATCTGACCTTCAATGGATTCTTCGCGCTGACTGTCAGTAGAATAGCGGGCATAGATCACGGCGGTCATGGCAGGCACCTCCCATTTATACATCATTGAACGGTGGAGCGTTCTTTCAAAATAGTGTTTCGTATAATGTATATACCACAGTTTTTAACTGAATGCAAGACTTTTTCCCAAATAAAAGCCGCCATCATTCTCAGATCGTCCAGTTCTGGCTTGCCGACTGCAGATCCACCATGTGGGTGTACAGTCCCTTCCGGGCGTACAGCTCTGCCGGGCTGCCCTGCTCGGCCACGATGCCACCCGACAGCACCACCACCTGATCCGCACCGGCTACGGTGCGCATCCGGTGGGCGATGATGAGGACGGTCTTGTTTTTTATGAGCCGGGATAGTGCCTCCTGAATGGCAGTTTCGTTTTCCACATCCAAGCTGGCGGTGGCCTCGTCCAGCAGGATGATAGGCGCATCCTTCAGAAAAGCACGGGCGATGGAAATGCGCTGACGCTCGCCGCCGGAAAGAGCGCAGCCATTCTCGCCGATGTTGGTGTTCCACTTGTCCGGCAGCTTTTCGGCAAATTCCTCGCAGTTTGCCAGCTTTGCCGCCGCCAGAACCTCCTCGTCGGTGGCCCCCTTGCGCCCCAGACGGATGTTTTCGAGGATCGTGTTGTCAAACAGGGTCACATCCTGAAAGACGATGGAATACAGGCTCATGAGCTTTTCCGGGTCGATTTGGGAAACCTCCATGCCGCCCACGGTGATGCTGCCCTTCTGGTAATCCCAGAACCGTGCTGCCAGCCGGGAAACAGTGGTCTTGCCGCCGCCGGAGGGTCCCACCAGTGCCGTGACCTCGCCCTGCTTGGCGGTAAAGGAAACATCCCGCAGAACCGTCTCGCCAGAGTTATAGGCAAAGCCCACATGGTCGAACACGATATCGCAGCCCTGATTGGTCAGCTGCTCGCTGCCGGTCTGCAGGAAGCGTCCAGAATCTCATTCATCCGCCCCACATTGGTACGCATGGCGATGACCGCCGCCAGATTCTGCAAAGCCCCCTGCATGGGGTCGTACATCCGGGATGCCGCCATCAGGAACAGAAACAGGGTCAGGACGTCGATACTGCCCTGCACCAGCAGCACCGAGCCGGTGAGCGCCACCGACGCAATACCCAGCTTGAGCACCATGCCCGCAGAGGACACAAACAGCGCTGTTTCCAGCTCTGCCACAATAGACTGCTTTTCCACTGCCCGAATTTTGTCGGAAAGGCCAGACAGATACCGCTGCTCCGCATTGCTGGCTTTCAGGTCCCGGAGGGTCTCGATGTACTCCTGAATGCCGTCCGCACAGGCCATTTTCGCCGCCATGGTCCTGGCCTGCACCTTATCCTGTACCCGATAGCTGCCCACCACGATGGCAGCGGATACCGGAATGACCCACAGAGCCGCCAGTGCCATCCGCCACTCAAAGGCGAACAGGCTCAGGGCAATGAGCACGGTAGAGATGAGGGAACCGAACAGACCGGGGATGAAGTGGGAGCAGTCCTTTTCCAGTACCTCGCAGTCCGCCATGATGGTGCTGGTCAGGTCGGCAAGATCCCGCTTGCCAAAGAAGGACAAGGGCAGCTTGCGCAGCCGCTCTGCAAGGGTCAGGCGGCGGGTGCCGCTCTTTATAGGTGGTAAAATAGGTGCCGTTGTACTGGAACCATGTGGTCAGCAAAATCAGCACAAAGCAGGCAACGCATCCCACCAGATAAAAGGTGCTTCTCCCGCTCGTAGAGCCTGCCAGCAGGTCTTTTACCAGAAGATACAGCAGCCCGGTGGGCAGCATGAACGCCATGTTCTGGAACGCACAGGCCAGAACGCCCTTTACAAGCCCCTTTGCGACCTCCGGGGAGCTGGCTGTGGCGTGTTGACATTTTTTCGATCATTCCTTACCCCTCCTTTGCGACCTTCCACTGCACCGAAGCCTGATACTCCTGCCACATCCGGGCAAACAGGCCGTTCTGCGCGCACAGTGCGTCCTTTGTGCCGGATTCCACAATCTGCCCATCCTGCACCACATAGATGCAGTCGGCGTTGGCTATGGTAGACAGGCGGTGTGCGATCATCAGCACCGTTTTGCCCTTGGCAAGCTGGGCAAAGGCCGCCTGTACTTTTGCTTCATTGTCCGGGTCGGCAAAGGCGGTGGCCTCGTCCAGAATCAGGATGGGCGCCTTTTTCAGCATGGCACGGGCAATGGCAATGCGCTGCTGCTCGCCGCCGGAAAGATACACGCCCTTGGTGCCGATGACCGTGTGGATGCCCGCCGGGAACTTCTCCACGATATCCATGCACTGTGCAGCTTTCAGTGCTGCCAGCACCTCGGCTTCGGTGGCCTGCGGCCTACCCAGACGGACGTTGTCCAGAATGCTGCCCTTGAGCAGGCGGCTGTTCTGGAACACAAAGGAAATGGTGTCCATCAGCTCTTCCTTGGGGATATCCCGCACATCCGCTCCGCCCACCCGGACGCTGCCACTCTGCACATCAAAGAACCGGCAGACAAGGTTTGCCAGCGTAGATTTTCCGCCGCCGGAGGGGCCTACAAAAGCCACCGTCTGTCCCGGCTGAATCTCCAGCGAAACACCCTTGATGACCTCGGTTTTTCCGTCGTAGCTGAAATGCACATCCTGTAGCGTAACGGAGGCATCCTTCGGGTGTTTCGGAACAGCCGGCACCTGCATGGGCGCTGCCTCCAGCACCGAGTCGATGCGTGCCAGCGCATCCGCCACCACCATCTTGCTCTCGCTCATGTACATCATACGGGTCAGGGTCAGGGAGATTACCGGCGTGATGATGATATAGAACAGCAGGTTCAGCAGAAACTCCGGGGTGACACCGTGGGTCGTGAACAGAAGCCCACCTACAATCAAGAAAGCAAACACACCGTTGATTGCGGCAGTATAGAGCATCATCGGCATCCGCAACTCTTTGGTATAGGCAATGACCCACTTTTCGTACTCATCAATGGTCGCTTTGAATTTTTTGAACGAAAAGACCGACTGCCCGAAGGTCTTGACCACCGGGATGCCGCGGACATACTCCACGGCCTCGTTAGACATTGATTCCAACGCATTACCGTATTGCCGCATTTTGTCTGCCATCCGCCTTCCTGTCATGGCGGACATGATGACGAAGCCCAGTGCCACCGGAACGAGACTCAGCAGACCCAGCCGCCAGTCGAACACAAGCAAAAGAACCAACAGACCTATGGGTGTTGCCATTGCATTATATTTGTCCGGCAGCTGATGGGCGAAATGTCTCCGCTGCGCCAGTACTCTCGTGGATGATCTTGCGCAGCTTACCGCTGCCAAACGTCTCCGTAAAGCCCAGCGGCAGTGTGGCAAGGTGTTCGGAAACCTCCAGCCGCAGATTGGTCGCCACCCGGAACGCCGACAGATGGGAGCACATCAGTGCTGCAATGTAAATGATGTAAGCCAGCACCGCAAACAACACTGCCATCCAGCCGTAATGGGGGATGTTCACCGCCTGCGCATAGTTTGGCGCGGCGTTCAGCACATCCCGCAGGATCTTCCAGATGTACACAAAAGGCACCAGCGCCACCAGCGCACTGACCGCAGACAGCACCCACGAAGCGTAGGTGAAATATCGGTAGTTCCCGGCGTAGCCCATCAGCCGGGAAAGATCGGACTGCTTTTTCACGGAAAGACCTCCTTCAAATAATTTTATGCAAAATGTGCCGTGGCGTTTTGCTCCACAGCACATTCTGCGTATTAACCTGCTAGATTTTCAGTACAGAACAGCTCAATGCAGTTGTCGATCATAGTCTGGTCGCAATCCGTAGAAATGCCAGATGCCACCCAGTAAGCATATTCGCCTGCATCGTACTGGCTCAGAGCTTCTGCATCCGAACCATAGCGAAATTCAATGTGGTAGGTTTCCGCACTGGTGTCTGGCGCGAGGAAAAGTAGGTGAACTCGCCGGAATCGGCATCATCACTTTCAAACTCATACAGTCCATGCACAGGCTCCATGCCAATGTAGTGATAGGTATGGGAGAACAGCACATTGCCGTCCTTATCGGTGCCGGAAATGATAGAAGTTTCACCATCGAAGGTCAAGGTCGCAAGGCTATTGGTAAAGCCGCAGAAATAGGCTCCGCCGCCGTTGGCATAGGCCTCGACGGCATCCTCGCCGTAGACATCGCCCGTAACCATTGAAGAGAGCTTTTTTTATTTCGCTTCCGCATTTTCCTCTCCCACAAGGGCGGTACAGTCGTCCAGCCATGTCTGCTGATATTCGTCTGCCAAAATTACCGGCCACAGCTCCTGATAGCTGCCTGTCAAGTCGTTCAGCAACTGTGCAGCGGCAGCTGCGTTTTCATCCGCCGCTGCGGATGTCGTTTCGGAAACAACAGAGCTTGTAGTGCTCTCTGCCGCAGTGCTTGCAGTAGAAGACACTGGGGATACCGCCGTGCTGCCGCAACCGGCCAGCAAAGAGACCGACAGAGCCAGTACGGTTACCGTACCCAGAACTTTTTTCATCATACGCATGGAAAATCCCCTCCAGAAAAATCGTTTGATTTTGTAATTAGCGTCCACTAACCACAAACAGATTTTACTGGAACAGGCCGTTTTTTACAAGAACCAAACAGACAAAATCTATCCAATCGGACGCATCTTCCGATACTCCGTAGGCGTCATGCCGGCTGCTTCCCGAAATGCAGAAGAAAACTTATTCGGATTTTCGTACCCGACCCGATGGGCGATTTCAGCAACCGTGCAATCGGTTTCGAGTAGTAGCTTCTGTGACAGCTGCAGCCGGTACTCTTTCTGATACGCATAGACCGAGCTTCCGTAAATGCCTTTGAAACAGCTTTTAATGCCGTAGGCGAAAGGCCGACCTCCTGTGCAAGCTGTTCGATTGTACGGTGAACTGTCAGTTCCTGCGTGAGAAGAGCCGCAGCCTGCTTCACACACTCCACCTGATGCTGATTGAAATACTCTGTCTGCTGCACATCTTCCCTGTTCTTTCAGCCGGGTCAGAATATGCAGCAACTCCAGCACTTTCAGCCGAAGATAGCCGGTGTCCGGCACAGAATGCGCTGTGTAAAGCTCTGAAAAAATATGGGCAATGGTCGGTTCTGACCGCAGGATACAGCAGCGGTTTTCCGTGCAGATGTACCGCCGTATGACATCAAGGTCTACGCCGTACCATTCCATTTGTTTCCGCATTTCCGGCGAAATCGCATCCAGATCCAGTAGGATGGTGATGCCGTGATAGTGCCGCAACGGAAAGCAGGAGGACGACTTTTTGCGCGCTGCTGCACACACCGCAAAATCCCCTGCTGCCAGATAGCAGCAGCTATTTTCCCCAAAACTGCACTCGTAACGCCCCACGCGGCAGTGGTTGATCTCGATCACATTCCGCGCTAGTGCGGGAGCCTCGTCAAAGAAAACAAGATGCATATCGTTGTAGTACAGTTCTGCCCCCGAAAACAGTGGACAGATGGTCATACTCCCGCTCCCCGTTCCGTTGGAGAACACGACGGTGCGGGGCATCGCCGTAGAAGCAGTTTGCTCCGGGGAAAGATCAAAAAGTGATTTATACATAGCCATTCTCTTTTCCTGAAGATTCGCTTTTTCTTACTGATTCGCAGACGTGAACTGTCAAATTCCATTTCTCTGCAAAAATGTTTCCATCAAATCAAGATACCGTTCCGCCTGAACGATGAAGCCCACATGACCGCCCGGAACATTGTGAATCTCCGCATCCAGTTTCCGGAACAGATCTGCGAACCGTTTCTGATCTTCAATCGCTGTCATCCTGCGAGGTGCGCAGAGTGCTTTTTCTCATACACCGCAGCCGCGATGCACCAGCGGATAAACCGCTTTGTTTCTTCTTTCTTCATTTTCTTCGCTTCCTGTTCGTAATCATAATAGCCAAAAGCGTTCCAGCTCCGACACAAGCAGTGCCGGATGATTGATGATCTCGCCATGGCCGAAACCGGGGAAACAGCGGACGATCAGGCTCGGATATGCCGTCCGCAGCCGCTGGATGGCCTTTTCATGTGCCCTTCTTTTTCTCCGTACCAACAGGCGACCTTTGCATCGGGCTGTACCAAAAAGTCCGTTCGATAGAGATAAAGTCCTGCCTCCCAAGTGGCCCGGACGGATTCCAAGCTGATATGATCCGGGATACGGCGGAGCATGGTCTGCATTCCCTGCTCCGTCTGCCCCATAAAGCGCAGCGCCCATGCAGGCATGTACTTTTCGTGTGCCGTTCGATATTGCTTTTGCGGCATGACCTTCAAAATCAGTCGATTCAGCACTCCGAAATCCAGATACTCCGGCCCGCTGAGGATCATCCGATCGATCTGAACGGTTGGGGAAGCCTTCAGAAAAACAGCCGGTCCGCAGCCCAGCGACTCTGCAAAAAGCAGATCCAACTGTCCGTCAAGCTCTTTTTCAATATAAGCGGCCAACTTGTCCGCCTGATCCCGGGCAGTCGTGTAGGTCGTTTCGCCTGTTCCGTCAAAGCCGTCGAAGCTGACGGCATACACGCAGAATTTCCTTTCCAGCAGCGGGATCAAATCCTCGAACTGCCGCCAGCACATAAGATTTCCGTGCAGCAGCATCATGGTCTTGCCCTCTATATTGCCGAATCGTTTGATTTCCATACCAATCTGCCTCCCCGCTATTATCTGACCTTCATGCAAAAATCGCAGCGGTCATTTCCGCGTCCCAGCGTCATGCTTCTCTCCCAGATCAGCTTCGGATGCAACCCGGCGTAGCTGATGTCATCGCTGTCGCAAAAGCAGCGGCACAGCTCCGGGCAGCCGTAGTCCGCACAGGTGTCGTGATAGGGACACTTCATCATATCCACACGCCAGACGCCGTTACCGGTCTGCAGCTCTTTTGGGGCAAAGCCCGCCGCCGGGCCAAAAACACTTCGCGTGGATTTGACGAAAACGCCGGGAACAAGGCGGTAAAGCCCCGGTATGTGCAGCAGGGCGGCAAGCTGTTTGTGGCTCGTTCTCGCCAAGCGCTCCACATAGCCGTGCACGGTTTGCAGTGCCTCCTCTTTCGGCATGGCCCGCTGCAAGGTCTCGTAGGCCGAAATGCCCGGCAATATCTGCCGCTTGAGGTGGTATTGCTTTTCCTTGCTTGCACCCGCATTTTCAGCCAGCAGCGCATTCAGGCGCATATCAAAAGCGGCGTTCAGTTCCTTTGCCTGCGCGGGAAAGCGTTGCGCCGCAGTCTCCCGGAAGTCACGGGAAAGATAGGTTTCCTTCCTCTTCATCGTCCGTTACCCTTTCTTTTTGTACCCGCAGTCGCAATAGGGCCCGCCGGAGGCAAGGGTGTACTGCCGCACAAAATTTGTCACACCGCCCGCTTCGCTCATGGTGTAGTCCAGACGGCACAAAGCAGGGGTCAGGTCATATAGCCCCAGCTTTTTCATCAGCACACAGATGCCGCATTTTGTAAAGCGTCCCTCGTAGCCGCTGCCATCCGGGTATTCGTAAAACTCCATGTTCCACGAGTAGGGGTTGCGGTCGGCGGCTTTCAGGGCGGCAGTGGCTTTCATAGCGGCGATATCCTTTGCGGTAAACTTGCTTTTTCCGCTCTTGCGGCAGAACCACTGCATGGGCTTTGTCATCATGGATTTTGCGTAGTAATCCGTCAGCCTGTCCACCTCCGGGCGTTGCGGCATGGAGAGAATGAACGCCCCGAGCATTGCGCAGTTGACGATGTTCATCTTGAAGCGGTCCGCTTTTCAAACTCCGGCAGCCTGCGGATGATCTGCCGGTATTGTGGCTTTGCCTTTTTCGTGATGGCTTTTGCAGTGGCTGCATCATAGCCCAGCACAGCGGTCAGCTGCTTTTGAAAGGAACCGGCAAACAACGCCCACATTCCAAAGGGCATTCCAGCGTATTTCATTGCAGATACCTCCCGGCTTCCGCTTCCAGTGCCTGCCATACCGGGTAGGCTGCGCCGTTCGCATCGAAAAATTTCTTGAGATCCCGGTTCAGCGCACTCATTTCATCGATGGCGTTCATTGCGTGGTCGGAGGCGCAGAGCTTGCCCAGCGAGGTGACACACATCAGCTTGAAAAAGCGCAGGCAGGTCTTGCGGTATTTCTCCCCTTCAAAGTCTGCATCCTCCTTGGGCAGAATGGTGTGCCCGGCATCTCGGATGGCGCGGTATCCCTCGATGTTGGCATCCAGCAGACGGTTCAGGTACGCGGTATCTCCCCTGAGCTTTTTCAGGTCGCCGTCTGTCTTATAGCAGGCGAAGGCCGCAGGCATCACAAACGCGGCATGACAGAGCAGATAGTCCTCCATGTTCGGCTCGTAAACAACCTTATATTTTGTGCCGTGGAAGATGCGCCCGATCAACTGTTTATTGGAGGTTGCACCCGTCAGCTGCCCGATGGTAATCTTTTTTCAGGTCGATGGAGACCACCCGGTCAGCCTCCCGATGCCCCGCAGAAAGCGCAAAGGCAAACAGGACGTTCTTTCCCCGGCAGTGCCGCCGCCTGCGCCCTCGCCTGCACATTGTTCCCCACAAAAACGATGTTCTTCGTCCGGTTCGCCCGCAGCGTGTCCAGAACGGAATCCAGCTGTGTATAGCGCAGGACCACAAAGATCACATCGTACATTGCATCCGGTGCAAGTTCAGTCACCACCGGAATGCGGCTGACCGAGGTGCGGAGCGAAAATTTGTCCTTGATCCGCAGGCCGTTCTGCTTGATCTCCGCAGCCCAGTTTCCCCGCGCAAGCAGCGTGACATCCTTTCCGGCGCGCAGCAGATTTCTTGCCAGATTGCACCCCAGAACGCCTGCACCATATACCAGAATTTTCATAGCTTGCCTCCAAATCCGATCTTCACAATCTGCATTTTCATCCCGTTGTCTCCAACCTTTGCGAGGAATCGGAAAAAGCCGCTGACAGAAGGATCTTTCAAATCGTTGTACCCCAGCATATAGCCCCGGCTGGACACTTGCAAACGGCTGTCCCATGGGGAAAGCTCGCTTTTCGCATCCGAAACCGCGAAATACGCCCCCACATCCTTGATTTTCGCCGTCCTGAGCCACGTTTTGGCGATCATCTTCACCGCCGTACGGTTGGCAGCATCAAAGACCAGCACTCCGCCGGGGAAAGCGTCCGCCATCCCCTGCACCAGTTCCCGAACCTGCTCCGTCAGAAAGTAATAGAACACCCCGGAGGCAAAAGAACACCGCCCCGCCGGTGGCATCGATCTTGTCAAACCATGCGGGGTCTTTCAGGTCGCAGGGGATGTTTTGCTCCCGCTCCCCGGCGGGCAGCAGCTGCTGCCGCAAGGCGATCACATCCGGGAAATCCAGATTGTAAATTTTGCATCTGCCGTTGTCGCAGGCTCTGCCGGTGTTATCCAGCCCGCAGCCGAGGTTGACCACCGCTGCGCTGGGATGCGTTTTCAGGTATGCCCGTACCTCCCACGCAAGGTCATTCTGCCGCATGGCGACCTCCAGCGCACCGAAACGCTGCATCAGGCTGCGGGAATTTTTCTCTGCCTCTGAAAAGTCGTAGTCGATCTGATCGATCAGACGCACCGCCGTTTCGTCCTGGTAAAGGTTCGGATACAGTTCTGTGCACAGCTTCCGGGAATACAGTGGGAGGATCAGCGTCTCCTGCACGGTGTTTTTCTCGATTTTGTATTTCATATCGGGTTCTCTCACTTTCTGATAAACGGCAGTTCCGGCATACCGTCCTGCTCAGCGATAAATGCCAGCATTTCAGCAAAGCCCTTCGGATCACGAATCTGATATTGCATGTGATCGTATCCTTCAAATATGGGGTAATTGCCGCAGGGATAGGCTTCTATCACCGCTTGACGGTATTTGAAATGATCTTCTATGCTGCCAAACTCGAAATAGAGATGCTTTTGCAGTTCTTCGGAAAGTGCTGGAAAGGGTTTATCCTCCAGGCTGTCCAGAATCTGTCGCCGCAAATTTGTGTAGGTCAGATTTTTCCCAGCGTCTATAAAATACGACTTTATGGAATCATCGTCACACCACAGTATCTTTTTCAATGTGCCGCCCTTTGACCAGTACAGGCTTTTGATGGCCAGATACAGAAACGGTGTCATCATGCGGCGCGTACCTTTTCCGATTTGTGCAAACTGCCCGCCGTCAAAGAAAACATGTCCGATGGGCAGCTTCGTGCCTGTCAAAAACGCCATGGCAAGGTCAGCACCGATCGAAGAAGCCACAACCAGTTCAAGGCGTTCCACCCCCTGCGATTTCAGGTATTCTTCCACCTGACGAACCTCGTCCGCCTTGCTGACATATTTCTGCCCCTCGCAGTACACGGTGGAGGTAGGTAAAATGCAGAAATACCGATCCTGTAAATAGTTTGCAACCGGTTCGCTGCTCTCCCCGCCACGCCCATTGCGTGAAAAAACAAAACAACGGGAGCATTCCGATTTCCCAATGTCTTAAACTTCATTGTCTCTCCTTTCCTCAGTGAATAAAAGCCGTCATAAGGATCTCCAGCGCCGCCGCTATGACTGCCATACCTACCGTACCGAAAAGCCATTTTTTCTGTTTGTCTTTTTCAGTAATGTAGGGCTTCAGGTCCTCTGTTCCTGAAATCGTCCATGCGTTCGTGTGCCCCACCCAATAGCCGTCAACCAACAGGCGGTCCATGAGATTCATAACGGACAATATGACGAGTAACTGCCAGAAACCCTGAACAAAGCCCTTTGCACCGTTTATCGCATAGACGCAGACCAGCACATAGGCGATGTAGCCGGGAACGCATACCGCTTTGAAAATCAAAGCATTTTGCTTTATTTTTTCGCGTGTGTTGTAAGTCCCAGCTTCACGCACCGCCGCTGCACCGCCGGGCTGTAAAGATGCACCATCCCAACAGCCCCTTTGCGGATGCCCACGGCACAGACAAGAAATAGCAAAGCCCCCAACCCAAGACCTTCCAAAATCACCTGTAAAAGCATTACTTGTTCCTCCTGTATCCGTTTTCGTCCCGGTATTCGGGATGTTCCTTTACGTATGGATCCTTATCGCCGCAGATGGTATAGTCGCACTTACAGCCATTCACGCAGGTGGTCGTCCGCACCAGCCTTGCGTGAAGCAGCTCCATCGCTGCAAAATCCACATTGCACAGGGCGGGCATAATGTCCGCAAATCCGAACCGCTTGGCAAATTCCGCCGCCGGACACGACGTAAACTCATAATAAATAGGCTTGCCGTTTTCGTAAGGCGTAACCGACATCTCGTAATCGTGCCATGCGTCACAGCGCTTTTGGGCGGTGGTGAATGCCCGGTACATCAGCTTTTTCCAGAACGGCTTATTGATGTCAACAAAGCGCAGCTTCCGGAAGGACGGCAGGATCAGATTTTCTTCTATCTCTTCCATTTCGCGGAATGTGACCACATCCCGGCACACATCGTAAAAGCACATGATGGCGATGCAGTCGTAGGTGCCGCCTACGCCGTTGTGAAAATTCTTTTTACCGCCGAGGTCGGTGCGCCACTTGGAAAGAAGCTCTGCGTATCTCAGCTGCACCTGCTCCCAGACTGCCTCGCGCTCCACCTCCGGATAGTGCAGAGTGATTTTCGCCAGAATTTCCTTTTTGCAGGGTTTGGAATATAGCACATGGCAGCTACGGTCAATTTGTAATTCGCTGTCCCTCATCTTCCCACGCCTTTCAGAAAACCGCTCTTTGCATTTTCTTCGGTGTCGTCCGATTCGTCGTAGGCATCATAGGGTGCCGATGGGTCATGTACTCGTTTTTTGAATGGTGAACAGTGCTTGTCTTTGTGGGCAAACGCAAAGGCAAAATTGTCCGTCCATCCCGTGTGACCGGTGATGAAATATGGATGCAGCCCACGTGCGCGCAGTTTCCGCTCCAGCTCCGCCAGTGACTGCACAGCCAGCTTATTGTCCTCCGCCAGCGAGGAAATGAAGCTGTAGCCGCCGTCCGCGCCAAACCACAGCGTGTCGCCGGTAAAAAGGTACTTATCGTCAATGAGGTAGACCATATGTCCCCATGTATGACCAGGAACCAGAAAACACTCGATCCTGACGCCGTCAATATCAAAGACCTCTCCATCGTGAAGCAGCTGCTTTTCGTTGTAGATGGTCACTTGCGGCAGCTTATAGAGATGATAAATAACCTTGCGGCGTGTTTCTCCGATCAGATACCGGTTCTCGATCTCGCCGATGTACAGATTCGCATTCCGGAACAGCCCCGGACTGTCTGCTTCCACCGCACCCACATGGTCGGTGTCCTGATGGGTGATAAGGATATGGTGTATCGACTTCGGATCAATCACAAGCCAGCTCATTTTTTCGGCAAGGCGGTCGTAGTTATATCCCGCATCGACCATAATGGTCGTATCGCCTTTGTGGTAGAAGAAGATGTTCGCCACCCATTCGCGCACGCAGGCAACATTCTCGTCGATCCAGCCGGTGTTCAAAGGCTTGAAGATTTCCTTGCCCCGGTACATCCAGCTCATTGCTTTTCTTTGAAATTCCGTTGCCTTTTTCGACATGATCGCACCTCATTTCTGTGCTGTGACACACAGCCAGCCCTTTTTATTTTTGTGGCTCTGAACCCTGCCAAAGCCTGCTTGCTCCAGATACATTTTACCGTTCACAATGCAACGCTTTTTACCAGATGCGCCCACTGCTCCGGGTGACAGGCCAGCAATTCCTCGTGCTGCAAGTTCTGCTCATGGAGAACAGGATGTGCAAAATGCTGCTGATACCGAGCACGATATTTTGCGCCCATTTTCAGGGCGTAAAAAATATGGATCTCGGTACCGGGCACATGGATCTTATCCGGCAGCGGAGTGATAAGATCGGAGTAGAACTGGTTTTTGCAGCTCTGCATGGTCACATAAGGGCGGGCATCGCCGAACATTTTCAGAAAGGCTTTGACATAATCCCCCGACTCTCTGGCACGCTTATCCAGACGCTTTTGGAGAAATTTTGCCTTGAACTTTCCGTCCCGCACCACAGGGTAGATCAATGGCAGCAGAAAATCCGTCTGCAAGCTTGCCGCCAGCGGCGACGCCTGATCCAGATCGGAGCTACCCAGAATGCCGTAGTCCATGTGGATATTCTGCCGCGCCGCCAGCAACCCCACAAACGAGCCGCCCAGAGAGCAGCCGTAGGCCGCCCGGATGCGACCGCCGCAGTGGGTCTTGAGGTAGGCCTCGATTTTTTCGGTCTCCTCCAGCATGGTGGGAAATTCAGTCTGTTCAGTCTCATCAAAACCATCGTAGCTGACGCACAGCACCCGGAAGCTGTCAGCCAGAAGCGGGATTACCGCACCGAAATTGCTTTTCCAATGGCAACAGGTGCCCGGCAGCAGCAACAGCACCGGGGCATCCTCTGCACCAAATGTGTAGATTTTCATCGTGATACGTTCCTTCTCTATTTATTTTCCACCTGTAAATAGAATAGATATATTTCTTCGTATAGGGCAGAGTTTTGAGTTAGGTAAAGCTAACTTTTCATTCTATAAAAAGCCGCTTCTCAGCGGTCCTTCTGCCAAAATAATACGCCCTGCCGTCTCCTCTGTCAAGAAGTTTAGGCATTTTCGGAGATTTTGAAAAAGATTTCGTTATTGGAGCTTTCCCATGCGGCATAGAGGAGGCAAAACGTTTCCCGCATCGAAAAAATTTCGTCCCTGTAAACTTGTCTGTTTCTGCTTGACAACGCCCGGTGGGAGTGCTATTTTACTTCGTGAATTTGTTTTGCCTAACCATCTGAGGGTTTCCCCCTGCATTTTTGCATCGATTGTTAGACAATGGTCAAAAATGCAACATCCTGTTGCTGCCGGCAATAGAAAGATCTACCGCAGACAGAAAATGGGGTTTGTTCTGATTCACATAGCGTATTTTTTTCCTAAAGCTACAAGATGTGTTATACTTTTCTTGCTTCACTTCAATAAATTTTTCAAAACCCTCTTGACGCATTCTACATGCCGTGGTATTTTTCTTGTAAATCCCATTGATTTTGTGGATTGGTTCAAATTCATCCACAAGATGTGGTCGTGTTCATTTTGAACACAGCCACAAAAAGTGGTTGGTTATCACCGTGAGACCCACCACTTCCGTGAGGAAAAGTCCACGAAAGAACTTACCGCCCCGCAACACATCCGATTCATTTTGCCGCCGATTCACCCGACAAAATCATCGCTGCGCTGCGTGGGCGGTATTTTTCTTTTTCACAAATAAAATCTTATGTGGTTGTACAATTCTCCGAAATTCTCTTTCGGTTGTTGGCAGCACAGCCTCAAAGCGTTATTTTTGTGCTTGAAAGAAGCAGAACGTAGTGTCCGCACTGCGCCCAGCTTTCTTCATACTGTACCTTGAATCCTTCATAAGCCGTCCGAACGTGATACCGTGCCATGACCTCACACTTTCCGTGAGCGAGCCGGACAACACCGCTGCACAAACAGGGGCAGGAACTTCGTTCGGAGCAAACGGTGACCCCATTACATGAGCAGAGCCCCGCTACTTATTTTTTGCGTCTTAACAATTTAGAAACATTTGTTGAAAATGCGTTTTGAGCGCAGCGGTAGAGGGCAAGAACCGTCCCGTGGCCACAAATTTTCAATTCTTGAAAATGTTGTGCTCCACTGGGACTTCACTTCTCAAACTCTTGCGAGTTTTCCAAGTGATCTTGTTGGGGTAGCACTTGTCGGGGCGAGGCCCTCCATCTGCTGTCGCAGACCGCGCTGCCGCTTAAAAGCCCCACTGGGGCTTTCATTGCTCCGCTGCGCTTCGCAAACGCGGTCCCACCCCAAACCCTGCTCATGGTTCGCACCTGATGGTGCGAACAGCAACGGCGTGTCGTGCTTTACATAACTTCACCGAGGAGTTATCGAACAGACAGGAGGTACAATGACCAAAACGAACGTTCAACTGACCCCTAGCAATTCCCAGCGCCACGACACGCCGAACAACAAAACGCACGTCATCAAGTTCCGTGTGACAGCGGAGGAAAAAGCGTCACTGGAACTCACTTGCAAACTCCTGAATCTCTCCTCTCCACCTTCATCCGCCGCGCCATCCACAACGTCAAGATCGAGAAAACGGTCATCGTTGCCGACGGTGGAGAAGAAACCCTGACCGCTGTTTCCACTTTGCTTGCTCAGTGCAGCAAAGTGGGCACCAACCTCAACCAACTTGCAAGGCACTTCAACTTCGGCGGTGCAGACACCGAGCAGATCCGAGCGAAACTCCTTGACGAACTTGCAGACCTGACCGCATTTCGGCTGCACGCCGAGAAAGTTCTGGGTGAACTGTATGGCAACGCTCAAGCGTATCGCCTCAGTCGCAAGGGCAGCTGCATTGTTCAACCATAAACCGCATATTTGCGACATACAATTCGATGTTGTTGCCAACGATTTGAATAATCGAATTGTAATAAAAACTCGGACTACACCGCCATCGAAGCGTACCTCGTTTACCAGCACGAGGAATTTTCCGGCAAGATAATTCTGGACGAACAAGGCAGACCGAAACTGCGGGAATCCTACCTGCTCGACACCCTTGAGTGCGGCGATTTCTCGTTTGCTACAGCCTGCCTGCTGGCAAACCGCAAGTATGGCAAGAACACCCAGCGCGATGATATTAAGAGCCATCAATATATCATCAGCTTTGACCCACGCGATGCAGCCGACAACGGCTTGACCATGGAAAAGGCACAGGCACTTGGCCTGAAATTTTGCGAAGAGAACTTTCCCGGTCATCCTGCCATCGTCTGCACTCACCCGGATGGACACAACCATTCGGGAAATATCCACGTCCACATCGTAATCGGCAGCATCCGAACACGAGAAGTGGAGCGCAAGCCCTATATGCAGAAGCCCCGCGACTGGCGGGGGCATGAAGCACTCCAGCACCGCCCAGACCATGCGACACCTGCGTGTTGAGGTCATGGAATTGTGCGAAGGTGCCGGACTGTACCAGATTGACCTGCTCAACGGCTCGAAAGAGCGTGTCAGCGAAGCGGAGTATTGGGCGCGCAGACGCGGCCAGTTGAAACTTGACCGTGAAAACGCAGCCCTCACCGCAGCTGGACAGCAGCCTCAGCAGAAGAAGTTTGAAACCGTGAAAGACGCTTTACGGAAACAGATTTCTTCGGTGCTGTACTGTGCCACCAGTTTTGAAGATTTTTCTGATAGGCTCATGCAGCAGTATGGCATCACCGTCAAGGAAAGTCGTGGATGCCTAAGTTATCTGCCCGCTGGTAGAACAAAGTTTATCCGAGCGAAACATCTCGGTGACAAATTCGATAAGGCGGCAGTGTTTGCCACGTTGCAGGCAAACGCCGCACGCAAACCCAAGGTGCAGTTCACGCAGGATACCATCGGGAAACTGATCGACATCCAGTCGAGGATGACTAAGGGCAAGGGCATTGGCTATAAGCGTTGGATCACGAAACACAATCTCAAAGTTATGGCACAGACCGTGAAGCTTCTGCAGGAAAAGGGCTTGACCGACGAGGACGCCCTGAACCAGCGCATCGCCGAACTGGAAACCAAGTATCACGATTCGCTGGCGGTGGTGAAAGACCTCGAAGGTCGCATGAAAACCAACAATGAGCTGCGCTATCATGTTGCAACCTACGCCAACACCAAGAGCATCGCACAGCAGTTAAAGATCGCCAAGCGACCCGCAGCCTTTGAAGAGCAGCACCGTGCAGAGCTGACAGCGTACCGGGCGGCAGCAGCCTATTTCAAGGCAAACGACCTTACCAAGCTGCCCAGCCCGAAAAAGCTGGAAGCTGAGTACGCGCAGCTTGCATCCGAAAAGGCAAAGTTCTACGAGCAGTACAAGGAAGCCAAGGAAGAACTGCTCAAGCTGAAAACCGCAAAGCAGAATGTTGCGTCCTTTTTCCGGGAGGAAGAACAGACGCAGCAGGAGAGATAAAGGAGTGTGCGTATGATCAATCTGAAAATCGACCCGGAGTTCCAGTCTCAGATTCCCCCTCTGACCGATGATGAATTTAAGCAGCTTGAAGAAAACATCCTCAAAGAGGGCAAACTGCTCTCTCCTTTGATCGTGTGGAACAACACCCTTGTTGACGGCCACAATCGTTATGAAATCGTTCAGGAGCATCCCGAAATCTCTTTCTCTACCATGCCGCTCCCGTTTGAAAGCAGAGAAGAAGTCCTCGCATGGATCTGCAAGAATCAGTTAGGGCGGCGTAATCTGACCCCGGAGCAGAAGAAGTTCCTTATGGGTAAGCAGTATTCCTCTGAAAAGCGCACCGAAGCATTTCGCGGCAATCAGCATACTGCAAAGAAATCTGGCAGTGTTCAATCTGAACACAACCAGAAGCCCATGAAAACCTGTGAGCGCATTGCACAGGAAAATCACAGCAGCGCAAGTTCAGTCCGCCGGGCAGAATACTATGCCCACGGCGTTGACGTTGCGGATGAACTGTCTCCCGGTTTCCGTGATCGGTTCTTCCGCGAGGAACTGCACATTCCCGATTATCTTCTCGAAAATCTCGGCAAGGCCAAGCCCGAAGAGCAGGCTGAAATTTTTGAGGAAATCAAGAATTATGTGCCGAAGCCGAAGAAAGTCAAGCCCAACAAAGTAACGGTGAAGCAGGCAGAAAAAGCCGCCAGCAACACCATTGATGAAAACTATGATGTTCCTCAAAAGTTTCTCGAACTGTACTATCGGCTCCACAATGCTGAATCTCTCATGCGAAAGAGTTGGGAAGTTACGTTCGACTTGAACCCGAAACTTCTTACGCATCCGGAACAGGTCAAAGTTCTTCGCTTTGCCTTGAAACCTCACCTTGAATTTTTGAAAACGCTGGACGAAGTTCTTGCAGAATCCAGCGGTGAATCCTCTAAAACGGCATAACGACAGGCACTTGTAAGCCATCAACGAGCCACCAGCCGCAAGTGCAGGGCGGAAACTATCCGCGCCCTTGCGCCTGATATGAAATTGGAACTTTGATTTTCTCGCCCGGCTTTGCCACGGTGGGACGATCAAAGGAGCGTGCGTTTGAACAAAAAGAAAAAGTCCACAAACATTTCCCCTTATCCCGATGAAGTCATCGACCGTCTGGCACGGGCATTCTACCCGGCCATCCTTGCCTGCTGGAACAGCGAGGAAGGGCAGCGGTCACTTGTCGGGGCGAAGGCTCCTCCATCTTGCTAACGCAAGACCGTTCGGTCGCTTAAAAGCCCCACTGGGGCTTTCATTGCTGCGCTGCGCTTCGCAAACGCGAGCTTGCCTATGGCAGGCAGAGCAGGCTCATCATGCAAACAACGAAAAACAGGAAGTTCCCACTGGGGAACTCCCTGTTGTACATATCGCTATCGTCTGTGGCTTTTGGCAGGGTGCGTCCGGGTGGGCGCACCCTGTTTTTGTTTGTGCTTATTTCTTCAGAATCCGCATTGCGTTCAGAACAGCGATGATCGTGACACCCACATCACCGAACACGGCTTCCCACATACCGGCCATGCCGAGTGCGCCCAGAACAAGGAACACGCTCTTGATGCCAAGAGCAATCACGATGTTCTGCATCACAATCCGTTTCGTAGCCTTTGCAACATCAATGGCTTCTACAAGTTTCGATGGTTCATCTGTCATCAGAACAACATCCGCAGCTTCAATCGCGGCATCCGAGCCAAGACCTCCCATGGCAATGCCGACATCTGTACGGGCAAGAACAGGGGCATCGTTGATGCCATCGCCCACGAAGGCGAGTTTGCTGCCCTGCCGTTTCTGCTTATCCAGCATTTCCAGCTTTTCGACCTTCTGGTCGGGCAAGAGCTGTGCATAATACGCATCCAGACCAAGTTCGTCTGCCACCGACTTGCCGATTCGCTCATCATCGCCGGTAAGCATAACAGTTTTTTCCACGCCGATCTTTTTCAGCTCTGCGATTGCGCACTTGCTGTCCGGCTTCACTTCATCTGCGATCAGGATACAGCCTACATAGCTACCATCCGCTGCTACATAGAACTTTGTTCCGGCTGCATCGCAAGCGGCATAGGCAATCTTTTCAGATTCCATCAGCTTACTGTTGCCAGCCAGTACCTTCTTTCCCTGCACCATAACGCTGATGCCGTGTCCTGAGATTTCCTCAAAGCCAGAGAACTGCTTCTGGTCGATTGGCTTTCCATAAGTCGCAAGAATCGACTTTGCGATCGGGTGGTTGGAATAACTCTCTGCCTGTGCAGCATACTCCAATACCTGCTCTTTCTGGTATCCGGCTGCCGGAATGATATTTGCGACCTCAAAAACACCCTTTGTTAAGGTGCCGGTCTTATCAAAGACCACCACGCTCACTTTGTTCAGTGCTTCCAGATAGTTGCTGCCCTTTACCAGCACACCGCGCTTGGATGCGGCACCAATACCGCCGAAGAAGGTCAGGGGAATAGAAATGACCAATGCACACGGGCAGGAAACGATCAGGAACACAAAACCTCTGCGCAACCACTCAGACCAGCCGCCGCCAAGGACGAGCGGCGGAATGATCGCCAACACAGCCGCCATTCCAACAACGACCGGCGTATAGTATCGTGCAAAGATCGTGATGAAGTTCTCGGTGGGAGCTTTTCTTGCAGAAGCATTCTCCACAAGGTCAGTGATCTTCGATACCGTGGATTCCCCGAAGCTCTTTGTGACTTTCAGCGTCAGAAAACCGCTCTGGTTGATGCAGCCGGACAGGGCTTCATCGCCTTTGCGGATGCTTCTCGGCACAGATTCGCCGGTCAGTGCCTTGGTGTCCAGCATGGATTCGCCATCCACAACGATGCCATCCAGCGGGATTTTTCACCGGGTTTTACCACGATGATCTCGCCCACCGCAACGCTTTCCGGAGAAACGACCTGCAATACGCCATTCCGCTTAACGGTCGCCGAATCCGGACGGATGTCCATAAGGTCAGAGATGGACTTTCTGGAACGCTTTACCGCCAGCGACTGGAAGAACTCTCCGACCTGATAGAACAGCATAACTGCAACAGCTTCCGGGTATTCCCCGATGGCAAATGCGCCGATCGTGGAAACACTCATCAGGAAATGCTCGTCAAACACCTGTCCTCTGGTGATATTTTTCACTGCCTGCCATACGACATCCCAGCCAAGAATCACATACGCCACAATCAGAAACGCCAGTTCCGCCAGAGTCGGCAGCTTTGCGAATACGGTCAATGCCATACCGATTGCATAGACCACAGCACCCACGGCAAGCCGTATCGTGCGCTTCTTATCCTCATCGTTATAGACCGCCGCTTTTTCATCCTTTTTGACAGGTGCAGTCGCTTCCAGCTGCTTTTCCGACACTTCAACATCCGGCTCATGGCTGTGTACGATCGTGGTAACGGTATCCAGCAAGGAAGCAGCTACCGATGTTCCAGCCTGAACAGTCAGCGTCTGGTTCATCAGATTCACGGTCGAAGAAGTCACGCCATCCAGCTCACCGACTTCTTTCTCGATCTTTGCTGAGCAGTTCGGGCAGTCCAGACCTTTCAGGAGATAGACTTTCGTCACCGCAGGTTCGGTCTTTTCCGACACTTCAACATCTGGCTCGTGGCTGTGGACGATCGTGGTAACGGTGTCCAGCAGGGAGGTAGCCACCGATGTTCCTGCCTGAACAGTCAATGTCTGGTTCATCAGATTCACGGTAGAAGAAGCCACGCCACCCAGCTCACCGACTTCTTTCTCGATTTTTGCTGAGCAGTTCGGACAATCCAGACCTTTCAGGAGATAGACCTTCGTCACCGCAGGTTCGGTCTTTTCCGACACCTCAACATCCGGTTCATGGCTGTGAACGATCGTTTCGACCTGTTCCGCCAGTGTTGCATCCGCAGACTTTTCTGACTGAACGGTCAGTGTCTGCTGCATTAAATTCACAACCGAGGATTCCACTCCCGGCAATGCTCCGACCTCTTTTTCTATCTTGGCGGAACAATTCGGGCAATCCAGACCTTTCAGGATGAATGCTCTTTTCATTTTGACCTCCACTACGTTTTCTTAATTGTTCAATCGCTCAACTTAAAAGACAAAAAGATAATCGCTTGCGCGATCATCCTCTTAAATGCTCAAATCCCTTGTCGATGATCTCCTTTACATGATCATCCGCCAGCGAATAATACACGATCTGGGCCTCTCTGCGGAATTTGACCAGTCCGGCAAGCCGGAGTGCTTTCAGCTGGTGAGAGATCGCCGATTTGGTGACGCCCAGCAGAACCGCAAGGTCGCATACACACATCTCGCTCTGTTCCAGAGCATGAAGGATCTGCACTCTTGTGCCATCTCCGAACAGCTTGAAAAGCGATGCAAGCTGGATGTAGTCGTCTTTCGGCTGCATTTTGCCTTTTACATCGTTCACGATGTCCTCATGGATCACATCGCAATTACAGGTGTATAAAGAATTTGACATCAGACGTTCTCCTTGTTTTGTAGTTGAACAACCGTTCAATCATATTATATCTGCTTTTTCTCCGTTGTCAAGAGGAAAAGTTAGCATCTGCTTCCTGCGATTTGTCGTCTAACAGACCTTGACAGCCTCCTTATTTCGCATACAATATAGTTGAGCGTTTACTCAACTGCCGTATTTTGCGCAGAAGATTTTTCATTTGAACAACCATGCAATAAATAAAAGAGGTCTGCCTGTGAAAGGAAAATTCATCACTCTGGTTCTGACATTGGGATTTCTTGCCGCGTTTGGCGTATTTATGCACTCGCCGCCCTCTATTCTGGATGGGCTGACCGGTGCGACCCCGAAAGCGAAACGTGCCGCACAGATGGCCGCACCGCTGGAGGGCAACTATCTGTTCTGCATCAACCCTGCGCTGGAACCGTTTTCCGATGCGGATTTCCGGAATGATCTGAAAGCATTTGTTTCCGGTGAGACAGAAGTCCTTTCCGATGCCGGACTGCCGCACATGACGCTTTCGGTCTGCGAAACAGACTATCCCTTGCTTTGCTATGCAACGGCTCTTTGTGAACGCCTGACTGCTGCCGGAGCAGATGTCACGTTGAAGCAGTACAGCGAAACCATGCTGCGTTCCCGTGCAATCAATGGGCGGTATCAACTGCTGCTGGTTTCGGAAAATACGCTTGATGCAACAGCATTGCCGGATGCAGACATCCTTCTGCTCTCCGCAGAAGAAATGGAGGACCCCTCATGCGAAAACTGAACACCATTCTCTCCGTTCTGCTACTTTTCATCTGTCTGCTTCATGGGCTGATGGGCAGTTTTATGTTGCTGGGCATCAGTTCCGGGGCAGGAAAGTTTCTGGCATGGATCGGCGTTGGCATTCTGGCGGCGCACACCGTCCTTGGGCTTTTGCTGACCGCACAGACATTCCGGGCTTCCCGGTCCGGCGGAAAACTCTACGGAAAGCAGAATGCTCTGTTCTGGGCAAGGCGCACCAGTGGGCTTGCTATTTTGCTCATGCTCTTTTTCCATATTGGCGTGTTCGGCAGAGTGCAGGACGGCGTATACATTCTGTTTCCGTTCACAACGGTCCGGCTGCTGACGCAGCTTTTACTGGTTGCTTCGGTATTTGTGCATCTTCTGCTCAATCTCCGACCCCTTCTGGTATCGCTGGGCATCGTCCGGGATAAGGAGCAGCGCGGCGACCTCTATCTGATTCTTTCTATACTGGTGCTGTTTGCTGCCGGTTCGATCATTCTATATTATATCGGGTGGAACAATGTATGAAACACACTTTGGTGATCGTGGGTGCAGGGCTGGCAGGGCTTTACGCTGCTTTGACTGCTGTGAAAAACGGCTGGACGGTAAAGCTGGTGTCCTCCCTTGCCTCCGAGCGGGCGCAGTCTGTTATGGCAGAGGGCGGAATCAATGCAGCCTTGAATACCAAGGGAGAGGAGGATAGCCCGGAGCAGCATTATACAGATACCCTGACCGCTGCCTGCGGACTTGCTGACCCGAATGCAGTCTGGGGGATGACGCAGGCTGCGTCCGAACTGGTGCGCAGCCTGCACCATCTGGGAGTACAATTCAACGTGACAGATGACGATGAACTCGACCTGCGGAATTTTGGCGGACAGAAGAAAAAGCGGACGGCCTTTGCACAAAGCGATACGGGAAAGCAGCTAATGACCGCTCTGATTGATGCTGTGCGCCGGAAGAAAGCGCAGGAACGGTCGAACGCTTTCCACACCATAAGTTCCGCACCCTGCTGCTTTCCGGGAACATCTGCGGTGGCTGCACAGTGCAGGACACCTATACTGGCGAACTGCTGCGGTTTGTATGCGATGCCGTCCTGATTGCCACAGGCGGGCTGCATGGCTTATTCGGTGATACGACCGGCTCTCTTGCCAATACCGGAGAAGTCACCGCAGAACTGTTCCGTCTGGGCGTTCCGATGGCAAATCTTGAAATGATCCAGTACCACCCTACCACGGTCGAACTGGGCGAAAAACGGATGCTTCTGAGTGAGGCCGCCCGTGGTGAGGGCGGGCGGCTGTTTGCATTACGGAACGGGAAGCCGTGGTATTTCATGGAAGAAAAATATCCGGAACTCGGCAACCTGATGCCGCGTGACATCACCGCGCGGGAAGTCTGGACGGTCAGCCGTGACTATGAGGTGTTCCTTGATATGACAGAGCTTCCTAAAGAAGTCATGGAGCATAAACTTGCCGGACTGGTGGATGATTGTCAGACCTATCTGCACAAAGATATTCGCAAAGAACCCATTCCGATTTTGCCGGGTATCCACTACTTTATGGGAGGCATTCAGGTGGACGAGCGGCACCGCACTTCGATGTGGAATCTGTACGCTGCCGGTGAATGCTGTGCTCAGTACCATGGCGCAAACCGTCTGGGTGGAAATTCTCTTCTGGGTGCGATCTATGGAGGACAGATTGCTGCGGAAACTGCCTGCCGGGAAACAGTCAGTTCCCCCAATATGCCCTGTGCCGAAGAATCCCTTCTGCCCGAACTTTCCCCGGACGCTCAAATGCAGATGAATCGTATTCTGCAGAACGCACTCGTTGTCGTGCGGGATGCACAGACATTGGAAGCGGGCATTCAGGAAATCCGCAAACTGTCTGGCACCCTTCCGCTTCTGGGCTGTGCCATGCTGGAAAGTGCCCTCGCCCGAAAAGAAAGCCGGGGTGCGCACTGGCGGGCAGATTATCCCCAACGCAACGATGCCGTTTACTGCAAAACCACCGTGGCACACTGGAACGGGCAGCATATCGCCATCAGCTTTGAATCCATCCCCGAAAGGCGGCATGATTTATGAACTACACCATCCGAATCAAACGGCAGGAAAACCCGCAGGCTTCACCCTGCTGGCAGGAGTTTTCCTTTGAGGGAAGTGCGGACACCTCGATTGCTTCGGTGTTGAACGAGCTGAATCACCGCAGCCCTCTGTGCGAAAAGAGCGGAACGGTCGTTTCCCCCATTGCGTGGGAATGCGGCTGCATGATACGCAAGTGCGGTGCCTGTGCCATGCGGATCAATGGTCTGCCTCGTCTTGCCTGTTCCGTTTTTCTGCGGGACTGTAAGGGAAGCGTTGTTACTCTGGAGCCTTTGAGCAAATTCCCACTGGTGAAAGATCTGGTCGTAGACCGTTCCGTGATCTTTGAAGCACTGAAGCGGACAAAGCTGTGGCTGGAAGGAGATGCGTTCCAGACCAGCTATACGCACAGCCAGCGGTATCGATCTGCTAAGTGTCTGCTCTGTGGCTGCTGCTTGGAGGTCTGCCCGAACTTTGACCCGAACAGTGAATTTGCTGGAGCTGTTCTGCCCGTCAACGCTTACCGTATTCTGAACGAAGAACAGGATATTGCCCATCAGACAGAACTCGCAAATGCGTATCGTCAGCTTTATTTTGAAGGCTGCGGAAAATCTCTTGCGTGCCAGGACATCTGCCCAGCCGGAATCCCGGTCGAAGAACTGATGTCACGTTCCAATGCCGCAGCGGTCTGGAGCGATAAAGCATAAAAGGGTATGCGGTTTATAGCCGCATACCCTTTATGCTTAATCTTCTAATCCGTGACCTCCCGCCACATTCTTCAGATACTCCTCTGGTTCGCCGTTCAGAATCAAGTCTGCATAGCCAAGCGGGTCATTGTAGATGAGATAATCTAACTCCGACCTCTGCGCCATGGTCACGTCCAATTCATCCTCGACCCCAGTACAGTCAATGGAGATCATTCTCCCATCCCGGAGCAGCAGCTCCACGCAGCCGGTATCCATGATGAATTTGCAAGCTCTTTCATCGTACTTCATGTTTGTGTCCTTTCCGCCTTACGGCAACTTTACAGTTGTGACTTTCATTACGCGTTTTTTCTGATAAGGTTTTGGACACACAGTCGTTGGGAAGGAGCCTTCATTCTGCTTTCCAAAGAACACAAAAAATCCGAACCCTTCTCCTATCGAGAAAAGGTTCGGATTTTCATGGTTTGGTGCGGATAAGAGGACTTGAACCTCCACCGAGTTGCCCCGATTAGAACCTGAATCTAACGCGTCTGCCAATTCCGCCATATCCGCATATTCTGTTTTGTTCGCTGCCGTTCGGCTCGGAACGATAGTTATTATACCACGGAAAGCGGGAAAGTCAAGCGTTTTTTCAAAAAAGTTTTTGCATTCTTTTCCGCATATTTTATCTTGCGTCCCTGCGCGAAAAACACAGGCATCTGCCCCGGTGATGCCTACTGCCGGGGCAGATGCCTGCCAGACCACGCTTCTTATTTTGCAGTTTTTCCTGAATTTTCTCAGATGCCCCAGAACAGCCAGAGGCTCCCCGCCCCCACGAGGACCGCTGCCAACGTGAACGGCACACCGATGCGCAGGAAGTCCGGGTACGAACAGTCTCACCGTTCTTGCGGAGAATACCGATGGCCGCGATGTTGGCTGACGCGCCGATGGGGGTCAGGTTGCCGCCCAGCGTCGCGCCGGTAAGCAGACCGAAGTAGAACAGCTCCGGCTCAATGCCCGCGCCGCCGTTCATGAGGGCGGCGACGCCCTGCACCACCGGCAGCATAGCCGCCACATAGGGGATGTTGTCGATGAAGGCCGACAGCCCCACCGACGCAGCCACCAGCAGCAGATAAAGATGAAGCGGCTCGTCTCCGGCTGCGGAGTGGAACAGCTGCGCCGCCGCGTCGATGACTCCCGCCCTGCTCACTCCTTCCAGCAGAATAAAGAGGCTGAAGAGCAGCAGCAGGGTGTCATAATCCAGTGCCTGGAACGTCTCGGCCAGCGGCTTCAGGGAGCGGCTGCGCCAGCAGGCGCGGGCGGCACCGAAGAGGCACAGCCCCATGCAGACGAGCCCGCTGCGCAAGGTATAGAGCAGATGCAGCACGCCGCCAGAAGGCTCAGGCAGGAAGGACGCCGCGATGAGCAGACCTACCGTCAGCAGGAGAAGCGCCGTGGGGACGTCGTCCTCCACCTCCGTTTCCACCGTGACATGGACGGGCTGGCGCTGGTCCCGGAACAGCCAGAACAGCACCCCCAGCGAGGCCAGCGCTCCCAGCTCCACGCTCCAAAAGATGCCGGGCCGACCCTCCATCCAGAAGAAATCGAAGAAATTCATCCCCGCAAAGCCGCCCAGCAGGATGCTCGTGGTGTCCCCCACCAGCGTTGCCGCGCCCTGTAAATTGGACGACACCGCAATGGCGATGAGCACCGGCACCGGCGATAGTTTCAGCCGCCGGGCGATGGCAAGCCCTACCGGAGCCACCATCAGCACGGTGGCCACATTGTCCACAAAGGCACTGATGAACCCCGCCAGCAAAGCCAGCACCGACACGGCCCACCGGACATCCGGCACATGGGCAATGAGCTCTTCGGCCAGCCGGGCTGGCATCTTGCTCTGGATAAAAAGAAAGACCGTACCCATCATTCCCGCCATCATCAGCAGGACATTGAAGTCTACGGCCCGGGCGGCGTCCGCCAGCGTGAAATCATACACGCCCAGCTTTCCCAGCAGCAGGAACGCCCCGGCCCCGCCCAGCGCGACCCAGGGGCGGTACTGCTGCACCGCCAGCATCAAAATATAAAACAGGACAAACAGGCTCAGCGCCAGTGTCATTTCGTTTCCTCCGCAGGTTCCAGAGGCTTTGCGTCTTCTTCTATCATCCGATAGCCGACGCCAAGCTCGTTGAGGATATAAGTATTGCTGCCCGGGCGGCTGCCCAGCTTTTTGCGAATATTGGCCATATTCACCTGCAGCTTCTTGGTACTGCTGGCGTCCGTGTCGCCCCAGATGGCCCGGACGATGGCCGCATAGGTCATCACGCGCCCGGCGTGCTCGGACAAAAAAGCCACGATGTTGTATTCCGTCTGGGTCAGGCGCACCTCCTGCCCGTCCACGAACACCTTGCGGCGCTCGTAGTTGATGGTGAGGCCCTGTGCGCTGAACACTCCGCCGGGCAAGCTCCCGCCGCCATAGCGGTTCACCCGCAGCGCAGCCCGCACCCGGGCCAGCAGCTCACCGGTACCGAAGGGCTTGGTGATATAGTCGTTGGCACCGAGGTCGAGGGCCTCGATCTTATCCTGCTCGGTGGTGCGGGCCGACAGGACGATGATGGGGGTCAGATACTTCTGCCGGATGGAGCGGATGGCGTCCAAACCGTCCCGGTCGGGCAGGCCGAGGTCCAGGATGACGAGGTCCGGGTTATAGGAGATGAACATGGTCATGCCCATCACGCAGGTCTGGGCCACCAGCGCCTGATAGCCGTTGGTCTCCAGCAGAGTCTGGATGAAGCTGCAGATGTTCGCCTCATCCTCGATGATAAGTACCTTGAATTTATTATTGCTCATCCTCTGTTTCCTCCGTATCCACTTCTTCGGTCTCCAGCCAGAACCGGATGGTCGTACCCTCGCCGGGCGTGCTCTCGGCCTTTATCTCGCCGCCGTGGGCTTTGATGATGGCCGCGCATACCGACAGCCCGATGCCCATGCCGTGCTTGCCGCCCGACGAGGTATCCTGCGTCAGGGTCGTGCCGGTGAAGAGGGTCTTGAGCCGCTCTTTCGGGATGCCGCAGCCGTTGTCAATGACTTCAAACACTGCCCGCTGCCCCAGCGTGAACACCCGCAGCGTCAGGCAGGTCATCCCCTTGGCGTGGAGCACCGCGTTTTCCAAAAGGTTCGTCAGCACCTGCTGGATGAGCATGGAGTCCATCGGGATGACGATGAAGTCATCCGGAAGCTTTACTTCCACCGGTACGCCGGGGTGGAGCTTCTGGAACCGCACCAGCACCGTATCCACCAGCTCTTCCAGCACGGTGGGCGTCTTCTGGATGGCGACGCCGTCGGCGTCGATGCGGGTGACGGAGAGCAGATTCTCCACCATCCGGTTGAGCCACTGGGCGTCGGCACAGGCCTCGGAAAGGAGCTTTATCTTCTGCTCCCGGCCCAGCGAGTCGTAGTTGTCGATGACCGTAGAGCAGGACCCGTAGATGGACGTCAGCGGGGTGCGCAGGTCGTGGGAGACAGCCCGCAGGAGGTTGGCCCGCATTTTCTCTGTCTCGCTCTCCATCCGCAGCTGCTCCTGCTTTTTGATGCGGGTGGTCAGGGTACTCGTCATAAAGGAGACCACCAGCATCACCACGCCGGAGAAGATGTTCTCCGGGATGGTGAAGTTGAAGGCAAAGTAGGGCGTGCGGAACGCGAAGTTGACCGCCAGCACGCTGATGACAGAACCGGCCACGCCCCACCAGTAGCCGTCGGTGTACATGGAAACAAAAAACACTGCCAGCAGGAACACCATCGAGGCCACACCGTCGATGCGGCCGCTGATAAACTGGATGAGCGTCACACAGGCGAACGCCCCGATGAGCGCCGCCAAAAGTACCCAGACGTCCTTTTTCCGGAGCATCTGCTTCATTTGCTGTCCCTCCCGATCTATATTCGGTTGCACTGTAAAAGTATACCACAAATAAATTAAAGATACAGCAAAGGGTGGGCATTTTTCCGTGGTTCCAAAGGGTTGACAAAAGTGCGTTCCTGGCTCACAATAGAATCATCTTCTTTATCGTAATAAAGGAAAGGGAAAGAATATGCTGTATTTTGAGAACGACTACTGCGAGGGTGCGCATCCCGCCATCCTGCAGAAGCTGACGGAAACGAACTTCGAGAAGGTGTCCGGCTACGGCACCGACCCCTACTGCGCCAGCGCAAAAGAGAAGATACGCGCCGCCTGCGCCTGCCCCGAGGCAGACGTCTTCTTCATCTCCGGCGGCACCCAGGCCAACTCCATCGTCATCGCCTCCGTGCTCCGCCGCTGGGAGGGCGTCATCGCCGCCGCCACCGGCCATGTGGCCGGTCATGAGGCAGGTGCCATCGAGTTCACCGGCCACAAGGTCATCGGCCTGCCCCAGAAGAACGGCAAGCTGGATGCCGCCACGGTGGAGGATTTCTGCAAGACCTTCTACGCCGACTCGAACCACGACCACATGGTCTTCCCCGGTATGGTGTATATCTCCCACCCCACCGAGTACGGCACCCTGTACAGCAAGGCTGAGCTCGAGGCCCTGTCCGCCGTCTGCCACACCTACCATATGCCCCTCTTCGTGGACGGCGCACGTCTGGGTTATGCGCTGGTGAGCGAAGGCACCGATGTGACCCTGGCTGACCTCGCCAGGCTCACCGACGTCTTTTACATCGGCGGCACCAAGGTGGGCGCACTCTGCGGCGAGGCCGTGGTCTTCCCCCACGGCGCACCGGCCCACTTCATGACCATGGTCAAGCAGCAGGGCGCTCTGCTGGCCAAGGGCCGCCTCATGGGCATCCAGTTCGACGTCCTCTTCACCGACGACCTCTACACCCGCATCAGCCGCAACGCCATCGAGACGGCCAACGCCCTCAAGAAGGGCCTCGCCGCAAAGGGCTACCGCTTCTTTATGGACTCCCCCACCAACCAGCTCTTCGTCGTGCTGGAAAACACCCAGCTGGCCGCGCTGGAAGGCAAGGCAAAGTTCGGCTTCTGGGAGAAGTTCGACGACAGCCACACCGTCGTCCGCATCGCCACCAGCTGGGCCACTAAGATGGAAGAGATCGAGCAGCTCATCGCTCTGATGTAACTGCCAAAACTTTTCCCTCCATTTTATGCGAAACGCTGGTTGCTTTTGGGGCGTCAGTATGCTATCTTTGAAAGAAACATGAGTGGAAGGAAGGTTTTCTCTATGGGCTTTTTGGACAGGCTCTTCGGCGGCAGGGCAAAGACTGCGGAAGAGACGCGGTTCCCCGGTGAAAAGATGGTCGTCAAAGCCCCCATGGACGGCATCGTTCTCCCGCTGGAACAGCTCCCGGACGAGACGTTCGCCGCAGCCATCCTCGGCCCGGGCTGCGGCATCGAGCCCACCGGCGGCACGGTCTACGCTCCCTTCGACGGGAAGGTCACTTCCATCGTCCCCACCCTCCACGCTGTGGGGCTGGAAAGCACCGAGGGCATCGAGCTGCTCATCCACATCGGGATGGACACCATCGCCCTGCGGGCAGCGGCTTCACCCGCTGGTCAGGAAGGACAGGCCGTCAAAGCCGGAACGCCCCTGCTGAACGTGGACCTCGACGCCATCCGCGCCGCCGGGCTCTCCACCGAGAGCGCCGTCATCGTGACCAACGCCGACGACCTGCCAAAGCTCCATATCATCGCGGGCGGCATCATCTCCACCGGCACGCCGCTGTTCAAATTCGAGTAAGATACAAAAGACATCTGCCGTCGGCAGATGTCTTTTTCGTTATGCTCATGCTTTTTCGGGCTTATACTGCAGGACCCGCTCGGAGACGAGGCCGTTGAAGAACTGGATGAAGGGTCCGAGGCAGAACGCGCAGATGAGGGTGCCCAGACCCACGAGACCGCCCAGGAGCCAGCAGAGCAGGGCGCAGAAGGCGTCGGTGAAGACGCGGCAGCCGAAATACTGGAAGTGCGTGTAGTCCCGCAGACCCAGCGAGAGGTAATCGTAGGGTGCAATGCCGAGGTCAGCCGTCTGGTAGAGGACGCGCCCAGCGCCGTCACAAGGACGGCCAGCACCACCCACACCAGCTGTTCCGGCAGGGACGCTGCCGGGCCGAAGGCCGCGGCAATGGGGTCGTAGAAGAAGGTTATGATGAACCCCATGCCGATGCCGTTGACGAAGGTGCCAAGGCCGATGTACTTGCGCCCGAACCAGAATTCCAGCGCAAAAAAGAGGATGTTGGTGGCGACGTTCTGCACGCCCAGCGAGATGCCCAGCAGTTCGGCGAGGCGCATATTCAGCGCGCTGATGGAGTCGTTGCCGAGATGGGACTGCTTGAATAGGGCGATGCCCAGACCAATAATGACAATGCCCACCACCATGCCCACGATGCGGCGGGTAGTCGGCTTTTGGGTGGTCGAAGTGCTCATGAAACGGCCTCCTGATCTATTTTTCTCTATTATAACGCTGCAGGAGGGTCGGCGCAATCAATATTGCACAATTATCTGTTTCATTGTGGAAAACTCATCGTCTCAAGTCTTTTTCCAGCCGGGCCTTGTCCAGCCCCTCGCCGATGACGATGAGCACCTGCTGTCCCTGCGGGATGGGGGCCGCCGTCAGACCGGCGGCGGCAGCATTCAGCTCATACCACTGGCCATCATCCTCCACGAAGCCTTTCACCCGGAGGACATTTCCGCAGGCTGGGTCGGTGAAGAGGGACGGGATGTTCTTTTCCAGCTGAGCACGGGGCAGGCCCAGCTCGAGGAAGTAGGCCGAGGTAAAAGCATCATGCGCGTCGAAGTGGAGCTTTTCGCAGCTGGCCTGCCGGCAGCCGCACTTTGCGATGCGGGCCATATCGTCGCCGGTCAAATCGGCCCAGTCCTTCGCAATAATTTCCTCCGGGCCGAACTTCCGGGAGCACTTGCAGGCTTCCAGCGCACGGGCCAGATGAGCTTCTGCCCCTGCTTCTGCGCGTCAGAGGCCAGCTGACAGCGGCTCAGGAGGACACTGCCCGCCCATGCCCTCTCGGAAGCGAGGATATATTCTGCCTGCGGGGAAAGTTCTTCCGGCAGAAGGGCATCCACGATGGCGATGACATTGCCCAGCTGATACCAGCGGTCCAGCGGCTCGTCCCGCAGCACGTCGAAGAACTCGTCCACGTCAAAGATGCCGCTGGGCTCCACGATGACCCGCTCAAAGCCCCGCATGGCCATGGAGATGAGCTTTGTCCGCATCCGGCGCTGGTGGGTGTCGCAGTCGCAGCCGCCGCTGATGGTCTCCAGCTCCACGCCCTGCGCCTCGAGGTCCTGCAGGAGCATGGCGTCCACGTTCACCGCGCCGAAGTCGTTTTCCAGCACACAGACTTTGACGCCCTGCTCGGCCCACCATGCCGCGTATCTGCGCAGGAAGGTGGTCTTCCCTGCCCCGAGAAATCCTGTGATAAGGTCTACCTGAACCATTGTCCTGTCCTCCTGTTGTATCAGCTTTTTCAGCGTTAGTATAAACTGACAGCCGTCGATTGTCAAACACAAGAAACGGCCCTTTCCCGGTCTGGGAAAGGGCCGTTCCCCGCAATGCTGGGAGTTCCTTACAGGAATTCGACGCTGCCGTCCTCGATGTGGTACATCGCACCGACGACCCGCAGGCCCGTTTCCTCCTCGATGTTATGGATGCACAGGCTCTTTTCAATCTCCTGCACACTGTGCCGGACATTGAGACAGCTGGCCTTGTAGGGGTCTGTTTCATCCCCGATGGCCTTCTTTATCTCGTCCGTGATGTAGCGGATATAGCCGGAGGGCTCGTAGTTGATGGCGGCATCCACTGCACCGCAGTGGGTGTGGCCCAGCACCACCACCAGCCGACAGCCCAGATGGCCGGCCGCGTACTCGATGCTGCCCAGCTGGTGGTCGTCGATGACGTTGCCCGCCAGCCGGATGACGAACAGCTCACCGATGCCCGCCGAAAAGATGTTCTCCGGGATGACCCGGGAATCCGAACAGGTGACGATGATGGCGTAGGGCGACTGGCCCTTCGCCCAGGTGGACATCCGGATACGGCGGGAAATATCGCCGCTCCGTTTTCCGCGTTCAGGTATTTCAGATTGCCCGCCGCCAGCTTGTAGATGGCATCGGCCGCGGTGCAGACTGGGGTCTCACGCATTGCAGCAGCCTCCTTGGAAAAAAGTGGTAAAAAGTATCCTGCAAAAATGCCCGGCCGTCCAACGAAGGGCAGCCGGGCGGGAGCTCAGTTTATCAGAAGTGGATGACGCCGAGGATCAGACCAGCGACGAGGCAGACGATGGAAACACCCCACTGCCAGCCGAAGCAGTACTTGATGTGGTCCTTGATCTCGACACCGGCCAGACCGATGCCCAGATAGGTAGCGGGAGCCACCGGGCTGATGAAGGTAGCGCAGTTGCGGCAGACGACCATTGCGATGGCGATGTGAGCCGGGTTGACGCCGAACTGGTTGCCAACGCTGACCAGAACGGGCAGCAGGCCGTAGAAGTAGGAGTCGGTATCGAACAGCAGAGCCAGCGGCACGCTCAGGATGCCGATGATGATGGGCAGGAAACGGCCCAGAGATGCCGGGATGAAGCTTGCCATGACGACTGCCATCTTCTCCATGATGCCGCTCTTGCTCAGGACACCGAGGAAGACACCGGCACACAGAATGGTGGATGCCATGCTCAGACCAGCGGAAGCGTGGCTCTTGATGATGGAGTTGTGCAGCTTCTTGCCGCGGTAGTTGACCAGAATGCCCAGAGCGCAGCCGACCATGAAGACGTAGTAAGAGGGGAAGATGTCCAGGACCAGCACGATGATGACGGCCAGAGTCAGGATGACGTTGAAGATGAAGTTCTGGGGACGAGCCAGAGCCTCGTCCTTCTTGCCGTCGTCGGAGTCGTCGTACTTGCCGGCGTCCTCAGCAACGATGGCATCGCCGAGCTTTGCGATGCGCTTCTTCTCCTGCAGGCCCCAGAAGATGGCAGTGCCGATGGCCAGCACCAGGCCGACGATCTGCATGGGCATGAGCTGGAACCACAGGTCGTTGGGCTCCATCTCGATGACGCTTGCAGCACGCATGGTGGGGCCGCCCCAGGGCATCAGGTTCATGACGCCCATTGCGGTGACGCAGATGAGCAGCAGGGTCTCACGGCGCATGTGCAGGCGCTTGTAGACGGGCAGCATGGCGGGGATGGTGATGAGGAAGGTGGAAGCGCCGCCGCCGTCCAGATGGCCGATGATGGCGATGAGGCAGGTCATCAGAGCAACGCCGACGACGTTGTTGCCGACCTTCTTCATCAGCGCACCGATGATCTTGTCGAACATACCTGCATCGGTCATGACGCCGAAGAACAGGACGGAGAAGATGAACAGGACAGCCGTACCGTGGACGCCCTTGACGCCCTCCTTGATAAAGCCAGCCATTTCATCCAGGGTGAAAGCACCGGTAGCCACCAGAATGGCTGCGGTGATGGTCGAGACGCTGACGAATGCCAGTGCAGGGACCGTGACATTGCGCAGCAGCAGGACGATGACCGCAATCACCGTTGCAAAGCCGAGCAGAGCGAGGATCGTATCACTCATGGGTTTGTACTTCCTTTCCTTTTTCGTATACTGGGGATGCATTCTGTTTTGTCATCCAGAATCATTCCCGTTCGTTATGGTTCCAGTATACAGGCTCAAACTTACAGCCAAAAGCCCTTCTCGTTACGGTTTGTTAAGAAATTCCTTAATATCCTGTAAGATTCCGTATGGAAGGTTGGATACAATAGAGCGCAACACAAAAGGCGTCCTTTCGGACGCCGTTTGCGTTGTTTATTCTTTCCGGCTGCTCCGTATCTGGGCCAGCAGCGTAGACGCCGACACAGGTTTTACCACATAGCCGTCGATGACGCCGTGGCTGCGGGCGTCCACGATCTCCCTTGTAGGGGCATTGGTCATCACGATGCGGGTCATGCCCGGGTAGCGGCCCCGGATGGCCATGCAGAAATCCACGCCGCTGCTGCTCATCAGGCTCTCGTCGATGGCGAGGACGTCGAAGGGCTGCTGCTCCAGCAGCTGGCGCAGCTCGCCCCGGCGGGAGCAGGTGGACACGCTCAGGCCCAGCGCGCTGAGGTCTTTGTCCAGCAGGTCGAGGACCTTGTTGTTGTCGTCCGCCGCAAGGATGCGCAGCTTGCTGTCCACGCCCCACTGCAGCTGTTCGCGCTCCTGCTGCTGCTCCAGCACCGGCAGATAGACATAGAAGGTCGTGCCTCTGCCGATGGTGCTCTCCGCCCGGATGCGGCCCCGGTGGGTGCGGATGATCTGGTCCGCCAGAGCAAGGCCGAGGCCGGTGCCTTCGCCGGTCTTCTTTGTGGTGAAGAAGGGCTCGAAGATGTGCTGCATCGTCTCCTTGTCCATGCCGCAGCCGGTGTCGGTGACGCTCAGGCAGACGTAGCTCGACCATTCTTCGGAAATCTTCTCTTCTGGGAAGAGCGCCGCCAGCTCACTGCGCGGCACGACACTGCCCCGGATGGTCAGCTTTCCGCCCTCGGTGCCGATGGCGTGGATGGCGTTGATGCTGATGTTCAGCAGCACCTGCTGCAGCTGGGTCGCATTGCCCAGAACGCATTCGCCGCTGAGCTCATTTTCTTCCTTCAGCTCCACGTTCTTCGGGCAGTTCGTCTCCACCAGCTTCCGGGTCCGATGGAGCAGTCCCTCCACCGACACGGCGTCGTAGACCGTCTCCACGTTTTTCCGGCTCATGGAGGAGATCTGTTTCACGACCTCCTGCGCCTTCTGCGCCGCCTCGCTGATCTCCATCGCGTTGTCATAGATCTCGCTGCCCGGGTCGGCGTCGGCCATGATGAGGTCGGCATAGCCGGTGATGGGGGTCAGGAAGTTATTGAACTCATGGGCGATGCCGCCGGTGAGGGTCCCCATCATCTGCAGCCGCTGGCCGTGGGCCAGCGACTCTTCGCTACGGTGGAGCTCTTCGAGGGTCTGGTTCAGAGTCTTCAGATCGCTGATCTCGGTCGCGCTGCGGCGGTCACGCTCCTGCAGTCGGAACATCTGGAACATGAAGAGCACCAGCACCAGCGCCACGCCGCCGAAGATGAGGGCCACCTTCACGAAACTCTGCTGTACCGGCTCGTAGAAATCGTCGTAGTCCACCACGGCGCTGACGATCCAGAAACTGCCCCCACGTCCAGATGACGAAAAGCGCTTATCTTATGCACCCGGGGCAGATCCGGGTCGGCCCACCAGTAGGAGTAGTAGTCCAGCGTGCCGGATTCCTCTTCCTGCTGAGCGCGCAGCAACTCACTCAGACTGCTCATGTCCAGTTCCTTCCCCTGATAGATGCGCTGGCGGCCCTCCACGACCTTGATGCCCCACTGAACGGCTTCGGGGTGCATGACCACAAGGTTATCGTCATTCTTTATCATGATGTAGCCGTTCCTGCCGACATGGATCTCCGAGATGAGCTGCTGATACATGACTGTGGAGTCTACCACGAGGCAGGCTGTCTCACCCCCGGCCTTCTTCTTCATCACAAGATAGTGCTCGTCGCCGCTGTGGTACTGCCAGTAGGAGATGTCCTCCGTCCGGGTGATGAGGACATCGCAGACGGCACTGATGCCGTAGCAGCTGTAGATGACCTCGCCGCTGCTGTTTTCCAGCCAGACGTCCCGGATGGTATCGCTCCGGGCCACCGTGGGGCGGAACGCTTTGCTGCCCTCCGCTTTTCCGGCGATGGAGTCCAGCCGGTCGGCGTATTCTTCCAGCAGGACGCGGATGCTGTCGGCGGTGCTCTGCACCACTAGCTCCATCTGACGGGTCTGGCTGTCCATCATGGCGGTGCGGTAGTCCTTCCATACCATACCCACCACGACAGCCAGTGCGGCTACCGTGACGACGCCGATGGCCAGCGGCACCCACAGGGTGCGCAGCGTCTGGAAGCGTATCTTTTTCGGGGCGTTCTCCTTCATATCGAGTCCTCCTTTGGGGCGGTCTTGCTCTTCCTGTCTAAAGATGTTATAATTTTATTTATCACAAGTGAAACAAATTTTCCGGTCAGAAAAGTGCAGGGAGTTATCATGTCGTATCATGTTCTTATTGTAGACGATGATCCAGCGATTTGCAAACTTTTATCGAAAGTTATGATAAGCAATGAGATGGACCCTCTCGTCGTCAACAGCGGCGCGGCGGCGCTGGACCTCATCGCGCGGCAGAGCAACACGCTGGATATGATCCTGATGGACATCACGCTGGGCGACATGGAGGGCTTCGATGTCATCCAGACCATCCGGCGCAACGGCGTCACCACGCCGGTCATCATCATCAGCGGCCGCAACGAGGACTACGATTTCATGTACGGCCTCTCGCTGGGCGCCGACGACTATGTCACCAAGCCCTTCCGTCCCCAGATTTTGGGCGCAAAGGTCAAGGCCCTCATCCGCCGCAGCAAGAGCTTCTCGCAGGAGAACAACCAGCAGATCAGCTGCGGGCCTTTCCTCTGCGACACCACCACCATGCGTTTTTATAAAAACAATGTGGAGCTGAACCTCTCCGAGAAAGAGCGCAGCCTGCTGCTGCTCTTTGTGCGCCACCCGCAGCAGGTGTTCACCAAGGACATGATCTACGAGCAGATATGGGGCAACCTCATTGCCGTGGACGACAACGCCATCATGGTCTACATCAACCGTCTGCGCAGCAAGATAGAGGACAACGCCCGCACACCCCAGCACATCATCACCATCCGCGGCGTCGGCTATCGGTTCGTGCCGTAAATAAGCGTTTCGCTTCCCCACAACAAAAGAAGGTCCGCTTCCTGCGCGCGGTGCAGGGAGCGGACCTTTGGTTTTATGCCGGTATAAAACACAAAACCTTGAAAAAGGAGAATCGCATGAAGTTTGTGTGCATATTTAGCCGCAAAAGCGGGGTGAGAAGAGCGAAGGAATCTCCGTGAATCCATTCCGAAGCGTGGTTGGCAAGCCACATTCCCGCTTTTACGCTATATCACTCAATCTTCGCGGAAAGAGAAAGGCTTGACTTCGCGGACGACGTCCATGACAGTGCCGTCGCGGGCCTCGATGATGCCCACGATGCGGTCGCCGAACTGGACCTTCTCCGGCTCGCCGACGATGGAGTAGGCGATGTCGCGCAGCTCCTCGATGGTCTTCAGAGGCACGCAGTCAGCGGCCTTCAGAGCCTCCAGCAGGTCAGGACGGCGGGGGTTGACGGCCACGCCGTAGTCGGTGACGACGATGTCCACGCTCTCGCCCGGGGTGGTGACGGTGGTCACGTCGGTGCAGATGGCCGGGATGCGGCCCTGCAGCAGAGGAGCGATGACGATGGTGCACTTTGCACCCTGTGCGGTATCGGGATGGCCGCCCTGTGCGCCGGTGATGATGCCATCGGAGCCGACGACGACGTTGCAGTTGAAGTGGGTATCAACTTCCAGAGAGGCCAGGATAACGTAATCCAGCTTGTTGACGAAAGCGCCCTTGTTCATCGGGCTTGCGTACTCGCCAGCAGAGATGGGGAAGTGGTTGGGATTGGAAGTGACGTTGTTGACAGCGTCCAGGTCGAAGTCCTGCGTATCGACCAGCTTGCGGGCCAGACCGCGGTCCAGCAGCTCGCACATGGGCTTGGTCAGACCACCGACGCCCAGACCCATATGGATGTTCTTCTCCTCCATGATCTTGGACAGAGAGATGGTGGAGGCGATGGATGCGCCGCCGACACCGGTCTGATAAGAGAAGCCGTCCTTGAAGTAGGGGTGTTTGCAACGACCTGAGTGCAGTACTCGGCCATCAGGATCTTGCGCTGGTCGGTAGTGGGCTTTGCAGCGCCGGTAGCGATCTTTTCGGGGATGCCGATCTGGTCCACGACGCAGACGTAATCCACCTTGGTCTGGTTGATCTCTGCGGGGTAGTTGGGGTAGTCCACGAGGCAATCGGTGACAGCGACGACATAGTCAGCCATCTCAGCGTCCACGTAAGCATAGCTCAGGACGCCGCAGTTGGTCTTGCCGCCCATACCGGAGCAGTTGCCGTACTCGTCACAGGAGGGTGCGCCGATGAAAGCGATGTCCACATGGGTCTCGCCGGTCTCAATGGCGCGGACACGGCCGCCGTGGCTGCGCATGGTAGCCAGGCCCTTCAGCTTGCCATGGGAGATGGCATCGCCGATCTTGCCGCGGACACCGGAAGACTCGATGTTGACGATGGTGCCGTCCTCGATCATGGGGACGAGGGCGTCATGAGCCTTGCCCAGAGAGCTTGCGCTCAGGGTGATGTTCTTGAAGCCCATCTTGTGGATCTCTTCCATGACCATGCAGACCACGAGATCGCCCTCGCGGAAGTGGTGGTGGATGGAGACGGTCATGCCGTCGTGGGCATTGCACTTGACGAGGGCCTCGTGGATGTCCTTGACCATCTTGTCGTGGTCATTGCGCATCACGGGGGTGACCTTCGGGCTGGCCTTCTGGAAAGCCTTGCCGTCTTTATAATTGTTGCCCTGGAAGACCTCTTTGCCGGTGCGCTCGAGGATCTCTTCGGGAATTTCTCTGCCGACTGCGTTCAACATAATTACAAATCCCCCTTATACACGCCGGATGCCTTTGCCAGATCGATGGTGCGCTTTGCGCCGTCGTAGAAGGCGATGTCGATCATCTTGCCGTCAACGGTGAAGACGCCGATGCCCAGTGCCTTCTTGGAGTCGATCTCCTTGACGACCTTCTCGGCGAAGATGATGTCCTTCTGGGTGGGAGTAAAGATCTCGTGGACGATGGGGATCTGACGAGGATTGATGATGGACTTGCCGTCGAAGCCCATCAGGTGGATGTTCTCCACGTCCTTGCGGAAGCCGTCCATATCCTTCAGGTCGGTGTAGACGGTGTCGAAGCACTGCACGCCTGCTGCGCGGGCTGCAATGATCATCTGCTGGCGGGCACCCATCAGCTCAATGCCGGTGCCGGTGATGTGGGTCTGCAGATCCTTGGTGTAGTCGCCGCCGGACAGAGCGATGCCGAACAGGCGCTCATCGCTCTCGCAGATCTCCAGAGCGTTCATGACGCCGCGGGCAGACTCCAGAGCGGCGATGATGAGGACTTCGCCCTCGGGACGGCCATAGGTCTTCTCGTCCTCGGCGATGGCAGCAGCCACGCGGCGGACGTCCTCGGCGTGCTCGGTCTTGGGGATGCGGATGGAATCGCAGCCGCCGGCCACGCAGGCACGGATGTCTTCACGCCAGTAGGGAGTGTCCAGACCGTTGATACGGACGACCCGCTCTGCACCGCGGTAATCCACGGTCTTCAGGGCGTGATACAGGCTGAAACGGGCGACATCCTTCTGGTTCTCGGCGACAGCGTCCTCGAGGTCCAGCATCAGGGAGTCGGCCTTATAGATGTAGGGGTCTTTGATGAGGCCGGGCTTCTGCGCATTGAGGAACATCATCGTGCGGCGCAGGCGCTTCTTGTTGGGATTGTTCATCGAATGGCACCTCCCCAGGGCAGATTCTCATACTGGTCAACAGAGCGGAACACCGCGCCCTCGATGCGGGCCTTCAGGGTGCAGTCCAGTGCGCCCTTGTCCACGATGGTGATGCGGACGTTGTCGATGTCCAGATTCTTCAGGGTCTCCAGTGCTACCTTGCGCAGCTGGTTGCCGTACTGATGGATGACGGAGCTTTCGAGGGAGAAATCGATCTTACCCTCACCCGGCTCGACGGTCACCATGCAGTCGCTGGATTCCAGAGTGCCAGCCGTGGCTGCTTTCTTGATCTCCATGCTTTTTTCCTCCTTGGCAGGTGGTTTCTTCAATCGTTATACCGTACTTGCGGGGCAGCGCCTCACTGCGCCGCTCCTGATGGTTCTATCATAATCGGACAATCTTACAAAAGGCATAGCGTCAGTCTTAATATTCGTTAAGAATCGCCAAAAATTTCTCTTGTACACAAGATTTATTCCATTTGGTCATGCTGCTCGCGCATTTTCTCTTCCATTTCCCCTCCTTTCCTGCACGAGATGCCATCCGGCGCTGTTTTCGCCTTTTTCTCAGCTCTATCCTACCGCACCCAGCGGCATTTGTGAAATGAAAAGATGGAATCCTTATCCATCCAAAAAGGGAAGGGTAGTGCAAAGCAGGCAAAACCACTGGCTGTGCGTTTTGCCTGCTGCGGAAAGATCCTTTTTTACACGGGGTTGAAGCCCTTACCGATGATCTCGCTGGAATTTTCTATCATGATAAAGGCTGTCGGCTCCTGCTGGCGGATGAAGTTGCGCAGGCGGATGGCCTGACTGCGCCGCATGGTGGTCATGATGACCGTCTTGTGGGCGTCAGAGTACGCGCCGCGCGCTTCAAAGGTGGTCGCACTGCGGTTCAACTCGTGGATGATGAAGTTGCAGATGGGCTGCCGGTGCTCACACACGATGTTGAAGCACTTGCAGAGGTTCATATTCTCGATGACATTGTCCACCACCATCGACTTGGCCACCAGACCCATGACGGAGAACAGACCGGTGGAGGGGCCGTACATTACAAACGAGAGGCCCACAGCCGCCACATCCGCTGCCATCAGGGCAGAACCGATGTTCCTGCTGGTGTTCTTTTCAAAATCATGGCGATGACATCCGTTCCGCCCGAGGATGCGCCGATGTTGAACAGGATTGCCGAACCGATCGCCGGGAGCATAATGGCAAATACCAGCTCCAGCATCGGCTGGTCGGTCAGAGTGCCATGCATCGGCACCAGCGCGTCCAGCGCCTGCAGGCTCACCGACATCACGATGGTCGCATAAACGGTGCGGACGCCGACGCTCTTGCCCAGAAAGATGAAGCCCAGTACCAGCAGCGCGTAGTTGGCAGCGGTGGTGAAGGTACTTGCCGAGCAGTGAAGCAGCTGGCTGAACACGGTGGAAAAGCCGGTCACGCCGCCGAAGGCGAAGTGGTTCGGGAATTTGAAAAAGTAGATGCCGATGACCATGATCCAGATGCTGACGGTGATGAGGCCATACTCAGCCAGCGTCCGGAGCCAGGGATTTTTGATTTCTTTTATTGTTGACGCCATAGTCTGATTTTTGCCGCCTTCCGGTTTACATGGGGCCGAGGTGGATCGCCTGTGCGATCATCAGCAGCACAGAACCGACAGCCAGCCAGATGAGGAACAGCTTCCACATGAACTTCATCCAACGGTCATAGGGGATGTTCACAGCGCTGATGATGCCCATCAGAGCGGTGGAAGTGGGCAGGACGTAGTTGCAGAAGCCGTAGCCGAAGTTGAAGGAAAGGATCGCGGTCTGACGGGTAACGCCCACGAGGTCGGCCAGAGGTGCCAGAATGGGAATGACAGCTGCGGCCTGACCGCTGCCGGAAGTCAGGAAGACGTTGATAATGGTGTTTGCCAGCAGCATGGCGGGTCCGAGCAGGATGGTGGGGACGAAGTTCAGGCCGTTTGCCAGTGCATGGACAACGGTATCGGTGATGTGACCGGCGTTCATGATGCTGCTGATGGCCTGTGCCATGCCGATGATGAAGGCAGCGCCCAGCATCTTTTTGCAGCCCTCAAGGAACTCCTTGGAGATCGCGGAGGGCCAAAGCCGCCCAGTACGCCTTCGATGACAGCCAGTGCGAGGAAGACAGATGCGGTCTCAGACATATCCCAGTCGAGCTTGATGCCGCCGTAGACGATGAGGATAAGGGATGCGAAGAAGACCAGCATGATGAGGATCTTGCGGGCGTCCAGCTTGCCGAAGGAGTCGAGGTCCGCAGCATCGCGGAACTCGCTGGTCTTGTCGAGCTCGTACATGGGGCTGAGTTCGGGATGCTTCTGGATCTTCAGTGCGTAGCGAATGAGGTAGATGTTCGTGATAACATAGAACACAGCAAAGCAGATAAAGCGGTATCCCACGCCGGAATACAGCGGCAGACCGGCGATTTTCTGAGCCACGATGGTCGTGTTGATGTTCAGAGGGCCAGTGGAGAAGCCGATCGCGCCGCCCAGCAGGATGATTGATGCACCGGTGATGGAGTCCAGACCCATCGCAAAGGCCATCATGACCATGATGGGCGCAAAGGCAATGAACAGGTTGACGCCCTGCGTGGTGCAGATGAGGCCGAACACCAGCGTCAGGATGGGCAGGAACAGATAGACGCGGGTGGAGAAGACCTTCGCCATCTTGGCCACCACGGCGTGGAGTGCGCCGGTCTTGGTCAGGATGTGGAAAGCACCGCCTGCGAACATGATGACCAGCATCAGATCAATGCGCTTGATGAAGGCCTTGACGATGTACAGAGGAATTTCAAGCGGGTTGACGGGAGTCTTATCAATGTAGTTGAAATCGTTGGGGTCGATGACCTTGATGCCTGCTTCGTTCTCGAAGCGGGTGTAGGAGCCTGCCGGGATGATCCAGGTCAGCAGGACCGCAAGCAGGATGATGATGCCGATGATGACGAAGGTATGCGGCATCTTGAATTGTTTCTTTTTCGTTTCCATAATTTTTTCCTCTCTTTTGACACACCAAAGCGTCAGCTCTGGCCGTTTAGTTCTTTGGCCAGATTCTCATGGAATTCCTTCTTGATGGCTTCCAGCTTTTCCGGGTCTTCAATGAGCTGTGCGCCCGTCAGAGCCAGGATCTTTGCGCCGTAGACCACCGCATTGTGGGCCGCTTCGGTCTTGCCGGCGTCCAGATATTCCTGCGAGTGAGCCGCTGCGCCCTCCGGGACAAAGGCCACGCGGATGCAGGTGCCGGGTACATGGCGCATCACGTTGCCGAAGTCGGTGGAACCGGTCTTCTGGCGGGCCGGACGGATGCAGGGAGCATGGACCTTCTCGGCCTGCTCCATCACCAGCTCGTTGAGAGTCAGCACCGGGATCTTGTTGTCGAGGCTCTTTTCCTCGATGATCTCCACTTCCGTCTCGGTCATCATGGCTGCGCCCTGAAGTACCTTCCTGACGCGGGCCACCACGCCGTCCAACTCCGTACGGTTGTAGGAGCGGACATACATACTCGCTTCTGCATAGCCGGGCACCACATTTGCCGCCGTGCCGCCGCAGTTGACGATGGTATAGTGCATCCGAACATCCGAGGGAACATGCTCCCGCAGGAACTCGACGCCCTGACAGGCCATGATCAGGCCGTCCAGTGCGCTGCGGCCCTTTTCGGGCTTGAGCGCTGCGTGAGAGCAGACACCGTGGTAGATGATCTTGAGCTTGTTGAGCGCCAGCGACTTGACGTCTACCTGCGTGGCCGGGCCGCCGTGCATCATGAGCGCCACATCCAGCTCCTCAAAAGTACAGCCGTTTTCCAGCATCATGACCTTGCCGCTGATGCTCTCTTCGGCAGGCGTGCCGTAGACCGTGATGGTATACGGTGCGTCGATGGCTGCATCTTTCAGAGCCTTGGCTGCGCCCAGAATGGCCGGTCCCTGCATATGGTGGCCACAGGCGTGGCCCAGACCGGCCAGAGCATCGTACTCGCAGAGCAGGCCGATATTCGGGCCGCCCTCGCCGTGCTTCCAGACGGCTCGGAACGCGGTATCCATACCAGCAATGCCGCGCTCCACAGTGAAGCCTTCTTTTTCCAGCCAGCCGGTCAGGGTCTCAAATGCATGAAACTCCTGCAGACCCACTTCCGGGTGATCGAAGAAGTCGTCTGCCATTGCAGTCAGGGCAGCTGCGCTCTGCTCAACGCTTCGCTCCAGTTTTTCCTCCAACATAATAAGCACCTCCGTTTTTTGGTACTTTCAGTTTACCAAGTCGGAGGTGCTTTGTACATTTTGAAAAAATTATATCTTCATTTTGGAATTCTTATGTTCAGTTTATCAGAGCTTCAAATACTCCTCTGCCGCATCCTTCATCTGCATGATCATAGCTCGCATGGGTTTGGTCAGCTCCACATCCCGGCGGTAGGCCACCACAACGTCCTGTCCGTACCTGGAAATGTCGATGGTGTAGTATTTCACCGGCTTCGGATAGTGGATGTTCTTCTGATAGCCCTGCCGGATAAAGCCCACGCCCAGACCCTCGGCCACCAGCTGTGCGCCAAGCTCCATATTGCGTACTACCCGGATGCGGCCCGGCTTGACCTTGTAATCTTTCAGGATCTTCTCTTCCACCCGCCGGGCGCTCTGCATCTCGGTGTTCAGAAATATCGTCTCACCGCTCAGAAGGTGCGGGTCAAGGAAGTCGAACTTTGAGCCTTCGACGGGGACCGCCTTTTCGTTCAGCGGGTGGTCTCCGGGCAGTATCAGCAGAAAATCTTCCATGCCCAGCGGGACAGCCTCCATCTCGGACGTTACGTCGCTCTGGCTCAGCACCACAAGGTCAAGCTCCCGGTTTTTCAGCATGATGGTCAAATCGGCCAGATTTCCTTCCCGGATGACCACATCCACCTGCGGCCACTCACGCTCGTACACCGACAGCACCGCAGGCAGAAACCAGATGCCGCGCCGCTGTGCGATACCGATCCGCACCTGCCCGGCATTCTCCCGCTCCGTCTGCCGCCTCACCGCCTCGAACTGTCGCTCCAGCTCCAGCATCTGAGAAGCCTTTTCCACATACTGCTTGCCCAGCCACGTCAGCTCGAATTTCCGGCCATTCCGCTCGAACAGCCGTGCCCCCAAAATCTTTTCCACATTATTGATGTACAGACTCAGTGCGGGCTGTGAGATATACAACCGCTCCGAGGCGCGGGTCAGGCTCTTGCATTCCGCAAGGGTGCAGACATACTTTTGCTCCTTCAAGTCCATTCGATTCCAGCCTCCTCACCAAATAACGACATTTTTCTTATTATAGCACATTTGAGCGCAAACAAAAGCCCTCCTTTGCAGGAGGGCTTTCGTATGAGCTTTACACAGACCGTTTTACAGCATCATCGAGACTGCAAGGTTGAACACTGCCGCAATGCCCACGCTGATGGGCGCTGCTGATGCTGCTGATTATTTTTTATGCGTGGTTGAAGCCCTTGCCGAACACCTCGGTGGTGCTGAGCATCGAGATAAAGGCGTTGAGGTTTTCCTTATGGATAAATGCCTGCAGCTGCAATGCCTCGCGGTGGGTGAGGGTCGTATAGATCATGTAGTGAGGCCGGTCGGTATAGGCACCGTAGCAGGTTGTATAGGTCGCGCCGCGCACCAGCTTGCGCATGACGAAGTCACAGATGGGGTCTTTGTCGTCGCAGATGATGAGAATGGCCTTGCACATCTTCATCTGCTCGAGGACGGCATCGACGACGAGTCTCTTGACCGTCAGACCCACGAAAGAGTAGAGAGCGGTGTAGAGGTCGAAGACGAAGCAGGCTGCCAGCACCATGGCGAGGTCGGTGATAAAAAGCGCCTCGCCGGTGTTCTTCATATGGGCGTATTTTTCAGGATGAGGGCGACGACATCGGTGCCGCCGGAAGACGCGCCCACGTTGAAGAGCAGAGCCGACGCAATGGCGGGCAGGGCGATGGCGAAGACCAGGTCCAGCATGGGCTGGTCGGACAGGGGGCCGCTGAGGGGGACATATTTTTCAAAAAGGGCCAGCTCTGCCGTCATGACGACGGTAGCCCATCCGGTGCTGATGGCAAAATCCTTGCCGAGGAATATCCAGCCCAGAATGAGCAGGAGGATATTGGCGCAGGATGAAAAAGCTGAGGCCGACAGAGGCGTAAGCTTTGCCACAAGGGCCGCGCCGCCGGTCACGCCGCCGAAGACGAAGTTGTTGGGGAATTTGAAGAAGTATACGCCGATGGTCATGATGCTGATACTCAGGGTGATGATAACGTATCGGCTGACGATCTGCAAGGTCTTTTCCCGCGTGCTGATCTCCATTTGACTGTTTCCTTTCGCCGTCCGCGCGGCACTCTCTTCTCACACGAAGGGCCGTTTCTCTGCCCATTACTTGTGTTATTGTAACACTGCCCACCGCGCCGTTCAAGAGGAAAAAACTTTCCGCACAAAAACCGCCCGCTTCGTTTTCAACAAAGCGGGCGGCAGATGTTGAATTTATGGAAGTGCTTACAGCTTCTTGCCGGTCAGCATCTCGTAAGCTTCCTCATACTTGGCGATGGTCTTGTCGATGACGTCCTGCGGCAGGTCATAATCACTGTCGGGGTTGGCCAGCAGCCAGTTGCGGACGAACTGCTTATCAAAGGAGGGCTGACCGTGGCCGGCCTCGTAGCCCTCCAGCGGCCAGAAGCGGGAAGAATCGGGGGTCAGCATCTCGTCGCCGAGGATGACGTTGCCCTCCTCATCCAAACCGAACTCAAACTTGGTGTCGGCGATGATGATGCCGCGGGAGAGGGCATACTCAGCGCACTTCTTATACAGAGCGATGGTGTAGTCACGCAGCTTGGTGGCGTACTCCTCACCCTTGCCGGGGAACAGCTTTTCCAGCACGTCGATGCTCTGCTCGTAGGAGATGTTCTCGTCGTGGTCGCCGATCTCAGCCTTGGAGGAGGGGTGTAGATGGGGTCGGGCAGCTTCTCGGACTCCTTCAGGCCCTCGGGCAGCTGGATGCCGCAGACCTTGCCAGTCTTCTGGTAGCTGGCCCAGCCGCTTCCGGTGATGTAGCCGCGGACGATGCACTCGACGGGCAGCATGGTCAGCTTGCGGCACATCATGCTGCGGCCCTCGTACTGGGGCTGCTGGAAGAACTCGGGCATCTCCTTCACGTCCACGCTCAGCATATGGTTGGGCAGCAGGTCGCGAGTGTAGTCGAACCAGAACTTGCTCATCTGGGTCAGCACTTTGCCCTTGTTGGTGACTTTATTCTTTAAGATAACATCGAATGCAGAGATGCGGTCGGTGGCGACCATGATGAGGCTGTCGCCGTTGTCGTAGATCTCGCGGACCTTGCCTTCCTTGATGGGCTTGAACTCAGTCATAGCAAAACTCTCCATTTCCCTTATTCCGTAGGTATCTTTTCTTTTGGTCATTGGCAGGCTGTCTGCCGTCCTGTTACACTATAATCTTATCACAGGAATTGTCCGTTGGGAAGAAACAGATGGGAGAGAAATGGGTCAATTTTGTTTTTTCTCGTGAAAAGTGCTAAAATCCAACTTAAATTTTCGTCGTTTTGACGGTAAAAGTCGTACTTTCGCCCCATTTTGCCTGCCTTGCTGACCGAAACGCCGTCATTGACGAAATTTGTGAAAACGTGTATCATGGGTAACGGCATCGCATTTTTCAACTTTTGTCTTTTAAGGAGGTCCATGCCATGCGCCCTCTCATCATCGCCCATCGCGGCGCGTCCCATCTGGCCCCCGAAAACACGCTGACCGCGTTCCGTCTGGCAAAGACGCTGGGTGCGGACGGCTTCGAGTGTGACGTTCAAATCACCAGGTACCGTCATCTCGTGGTGGCCCACGACTACCTCACCGACCTCAAGACCGGCGTCCACGGCAACATCCCGGATATGGACTTCGACGACCTGCGCCAGCTGGATTTCGGAAAATGGAAAAGCCCGGAGTTCGCGGGCGAAAAGATCCCCACCCTCGAAGAGGTTCTGGAAGTCGCGCAGGACTTCAGGATGATACATATTGAGTTAAAGCCCTACTTGGACCGGGACGAAGAGATCGTGGACCGGATCATCGACGCCGTCCTTGACGCCGGGCTGGAAGAAAAGGCCGTGCTCACCTCCTTCGAGTACGGCGCCCTCCGCCGGGTGAAGGAGCGGATGCCCCAGATGGCCACCTGCGCCATGACCCTCAGCCCCGAATCCCAGCTCAGCCAGCCGGCCACCTTCTGGGAGAAACTGGGCCTCAAGAAGACCGACCCTCTCGTGGAGAAGCTTTCCAGCCCCCAGGCCCTCAGCGAAGCGGCCGCTCTGCTGGAAGACCCCAGCAGTCTGGACGAAGAGAACAGCGTCCTCATCTACTACCTGAAAGACCGTCTCGATTTTCTCTACTCCATCTTCCCCGGCATGAACCTGGCCGAAATTTTGCAGCAGTATTATTATCAGACGGATTTTGTGAACTATGTGGCCCAGTTCGGCTTCCCGGTGGATTACGTCGGGCCGGAGTACCACGCCTTTTTCCGGGACAAAGACCTTATCCCCAATGCCCACGCCCGCGGCTTCAAGGTCGCGCCCTGGCCGGTGGGCGTGGAGAGCCGGGACGACCTGCGCCAGCTGTTCCGGCTGGACCCGGAGCTTGTGGTCACGAATAAGCCCGAGGTGGCTGTTTCCATCCTCACCGGGCTGGGCCAGTGGGACGAATCATCCAAAGAGGGTTGACAGCCCTCTTTTTTTGGAGCATAATAGTCCTGTATCGAACAGTTTTATGTGAAACAGTTCGGCGTTCGAACATTCACAGCAAAAGCCAAACCAGAAGGATGATACTATGAACCAAGCCTTTGAACCCGCCTGCACCCCCATCGCGCCGCCGTGGGAGGCGCCGCAGGTTATCCCGGCCCAGCTGCGCCGGGTGAACAACCTTATTTTCCGCAAGATAGGCCAGTTCGCCCGCACCAATGGCGTGGAGGCCGTGACCCCCATGCACGGCTGGATCATGGAGTATCTTTACCGGCACTCCGAGACCCCGGTGTTCCAGCGGGACATCGAGCGGGAGTTCTCCATCACCCGTTCCACTGTCACCAACATCCTGCAGCTCATGGAGCGCAAAGGCTACATCACCCGCCAGAGTGTGGAGCAGGACGCCCGCCTCAAGCAGCTGGTCCTCACCGAAAAAGGCCGCCAGTTCCACGAGGACACCATGCGGGCCTTCCACCAGACCGATGAATATGTGGCCGGTCTGCTCACCGAAGAAGAGAATACCGAGCTGCTGCGGCTGCTGAATAAACTGTATCTGGGACTAAAGTGAAACAAATATGAACTTTTTCCGAAACTTTGGAAAAAGCATTGACTTTAATATTGTTTTGTATAAAATTGTTCCGTACCAAACAATTTATCAAAGGAGGCTCAAAGTATGATAAAGAAGCTTGCTTCCCATCTGGGCGAATACAAACGCGCCGCTATCCTGACGCCGATGTTTTCCGCACTGGAAGCAGTCATGGACATCCTGCTGCCCACCATCATGGCGTTCATCATCGACCTTGGCATTGAAAAGGGCGATATGAACGCCATCGTCAAATACGGCCTGCTCACCTTCGCAGTGGCGGCCATCGCCCTGCTGCTGGGCGTTCTGGCCGGCAAGTACGCCGCCGAGGCGTCCACCGGCTTTGCCGGCAACCTGCGCGATGCGATGTATGAGAATATCCAGCATTACTCCTTCTCCAACATCGACAAATTCTCCACCGCCGGCCTCGTCACCCGTATGACCACCGACGTGACCAACCTGCAGAACGCTTTCCAGATGATGGAGCGCATGTGTGTGCGCGCCCCGGTCCATCTGGTGTTCGCACTCATCATGGCGCTCAGCATCGGCGGTCCTCTGGCCCTCATCTTCGTGGTGGCCATCGCCTTCCTGCTGGCCGTGCTGGCAAGCATCATGGTCCCCACCTTCAAAATTTTTGACCGTGTTTTCAAGAATTACGACAACCTGAACTCCTCCGTGCAGGAGAACGTCTCCGCTATCCGCGTGGTCAAGAGCTTCGTCCGCGAGGGCTTCGAGAACGAGAAGTACACCAAAGCCTGCGAGGGTCTGTATCAGCAGTTCGTCAACGCAGAGAGCCGTCTGAGCTTCAACAACCCCGCCATGCTGACGGCTATTTACGGCTGCAACATTGCCCTGAGCTGGTTCGGCGCAAAGTACATCCTGCACGGCGCGCTGACCACCGGCCAGCTGAATGCTCTGTTCGGCTACATCATGAACATCCTGATGGCTCTGATGATGCTGAGCATGGCTTTCGTCATGATCTCCATGTCCGCCGCTTCCGCAAAGCGTATCGTAGAAGTTCTGGACGAGACGACCGACCTGCCCCCCGCCAAGGCTCCCGTGCAGGAAGTCAAGGACGGCAGCATCCGCTTCGACCATGTCACCTTCAAGTACAAGCACGGCTCCGGCCAGCCTGTCCTGAACGACATCACCTTTGACATCAAGCCCGGCGAGACACTGGGCATCATCGGCGGCACCGGCAGCGCAAAGTCCAGTCTGGTGCAGCTCATCCCCCGCCTGTACGACGCCGAGACCGGCACTGTCAGCGTGGGCGGCGTGGATGTCCGGGATTACAATCTCGACGTCCTCCGCCACGAGGTCTCCATGGTGCTCCAGAAGAACGTCCTGTTCTCCGGCACCATCCTCGACAACCTCCGCTGGGGCAATGAGAACGCCAGCGAGGAAGAGTGCATCCGTGTGGCGAAGCTGGCCTGCGCCGATGAGTTTATCGAGCGCTTCCCGGACAAGTACAACACCTGGATCGAGCAGGGTGGCTCCAACGTGTCCGGCGGCCAGAAACAGCGTCTGACCATCGCCCGCGCCCTGCTGCGCAAGCCGAAAGTCCTCATCCTCGACGACTCCACCAGTGCCGTGGATACCGCCACCGACGCAAAGATCCGGAAGGCGTTCCGTGAGGAGATCCCCGGCACCACCAAGATCATCATTGCACAGCGCATTTCCTCGGTGCAGGATGCCGACCGCATCCTCGTGCTGGACAACGGCCAGATCAACGGCCTCGGCACCCACGAGGAACTGCTGAAGAACAACGCGATCTATCAGGAAGTCTACAACAGCCAGACTCAGGGCGGCGGCGACTTCGACAAGCAGGGAGGTGAGCAGTAATGGCAGAACAGAAAGCAAAAGTCGTCCATGGCCCCGGCCCCCGCGGCATGGGAGGCCCGCGTCCGAAGGTCGAGAACCCGGGCAAGCTGCTCAAACGCATCATGGCAGAGGTGTTCCAGCACTATCTGCCTCACTGCATCCTCGTGCTCATCTGCATCGTGGTCAGCGCGCTGGCCAATGTGCAGGCAAGCCTGTTCCTGCAGACCCTTATCGACGACTATATCATCCCCATGACCCAGCAGCAGGACCCCAGCTTTGCACCGCTGGCCGGTGCGCTGGTGCGCGTCGGCTGCATCTATGTGGTGGGCATCCTCGCTGCATGGCTCAACGCCAGCATCATGGTCAATGTCACCCAGGGCACCCTGCGCAACCTGCGCACCCAGCTCTTCACCCACATGGAGAGCCTGCCCATCAGCTACTTTGACACCCATCCGCACGGCGACATCATGTCCGTCTACACCAACGACGTGGATACCCTCCGCCAGATGCTCAGCCAGAGCATCCCGCAGCTGGTGTCCAGCGCCATCACCATCGTTTCCGTCTTTGCCAGCATGTGCATGCTGAGCTGGCAGCTCACCATCGTCACCATGCTGATGGTGGCCCTGATGCTCTTCTGCTCCAAGAAGATCACCCAGCAGAGCGGCAAGTACTTCATCGCACAGCAGCGCGACCTCGGCAAAGTGAACGGCTACATCGAAGAGATGATGGAAGGCCAGAAGGTCGTTAAAGTCTTCACCCACGAGCAGAAGGCCCTCGAGGGCTTCCGCGAGCTGAACGACAAGCTCAAGGACAGCGCCAAGCAGGCCAACAGCTTCGCCAACATCATGATGCCCGTCAACGCTCAGCTGGGCAATATCAGCTACGCCATCTGCGCTCTGGTGGGTGCAGCCATGGCCGTCACCGGCATGGGCGGCGTCACGCTGGGCACTGTAATGGCCTTCCTCTCCCTGAACAAGGGTTTCAATATGCCCATCAGCCAGGTGTCCATGCAGGCCAACAGCATCATTATGGCTCTTGCAGGTGCAGAGCGTATCTTTAAGATGATGGATGAGCCCAGCGAGACCGATGAGGGCTATGTCACCCTCATCAACGCCAAGTACGACAAGGACGACAACCTCGTGGAGGCCAACGAGCGCACCGGCATCTGGGCCTGGAAGCACCCCCACCACGACGGCACCACCACCTACCACAAGCTGGAAGGCGACATCACCTTTACGGACGTCGATTTCGGCTATGTGCCGGAAAAGACCGTTCTGCACGATATCAATCTGTATGGCCGCCCCGGACAGAAGATCGCCTTTGTAGGCTCCACCGGTGCAGGCAAGACCACCATCACCAACCTTATCAACCGCTTCTACGACATCCAGGACGGCAAGATCCGGTACGACGGCATCAACATCCACAAGATCAAGAAAGCCGACCTCCGCCGCTCTCTGGGCATCGTGCTGCAGGATACCCACCTGTTCACCGGCACGGTCATGGAGAACATCCGCTATGGCAGCCTTGAGGCCACCGACGAGGAGTGCATCGCCGCAGCCCGTCTGGCCAACGCCGACGGCTTCATCAAGCGCCTGCCCGACGGCTACAACACCATGCTTACCGGCGACGGTGCGAACCTGTCGCAGGGCCAGCGTCAGCTGCTGGCCATCGCCCGCGCAGCCGTTGCTGACCCGCCGGTGCTCATCCTCGATGAGGCTACTTCCTCCATCGACACCCGCACCGAGGCTCTGGTGCAGCGCGGCATGGACGGCCTGATGTATGGCCGCACCAGCTTCGTCATCGCCCACCGCCTCTCCACTGTCCGCAACGCAGACTGCATCGTGGTCCTGGAGCAGGGCCGCATCATCGAGCGCGGCAGCCATGACGAGCTCATCGCCAAGAAGGGCAAGTATTACCAGCTCTATACCGGTAATCTGGCCGAGAACTAAACTTTATATATAGAAAGCCGCTGTGCAGTTTTGTAGCTGTACAGCGGCTTTTTCTTGTGTTTTGTCGAATTTTATGATACTCTTTAGGTGTCGGCCTTCCGACTCCATTCAAATTGGGGAAGAGGGTGAGAACCTATGGAAATGCTATCTTCTTTCATTCTGTCCGTCGCAGCCAATGTTGTGGCTCATTGCATTGGCAAGTGGCTTGACGAGCAGTTCAAGGCCGGTAAGCACTAACCCCTAGTAAGCAAAACGCCCCGCGGTATTCGCAGTACCGTGGGGCGTTTTGCTGCTCATTGGTGAAAACCTATGAAGCAATATCTTCTTTCATTGCTTTTATTATATGCACTCTCAGCAAAAAAGTCAAGCGCTTCGCAATTTTATCGATCCAAATCGTGCTTCTTACAGAACTTCTTGCTCACCCAGTACATCCCGGCCCAGATAGCGAGGGCAAGGATGAGATACACCGGATTTTTCAGCGAGCTGAGCAGCGACTGGCCGAAGAGAGCCATCATGGCCACCATAACGGCCTTGCCCGCCAGAAGGGTGAGCAGATAGCGCTTCTCGTCAAAATCCGAGATGCCAAAGGCCAGATGCAGGAACGACGTGGGCGTGAAGGGCAGGACGGCCAGCATGAAGAGGCTGGCCGTGTCCACATGGCTGACCCACTGCTGGGCCTTTTTCAGCTGTTCGGAGCGAGAGGCCAGCTTCCAGAAAAAGCGTTTGACCACCCGCCGCCAGAATAAAAACACCACCGTGCCGCCTGCGGCCACACCGAGCCAGCTGTAGACGAAGCCAAGAAATCCGCCGTGGGCCGCGATATTGAGGGCCACGATGGCGATGAGGGGCAGCGGCGGAAAAATGGATTCCAGCATCGCCAGCAGGATAGGGACCAACGGCCCCAGCCCTTCAAAGCCCTCTAACAATGCCTCCCAGAATTCCAGCGTACCCAGCTGGTGGAGCCAGTCGATGAGCGTCGTTTCCATCGTGCTCGTACCATCCCTTTCGTTTCTGCCTGATGTTTCTTCTTAGTATATCCAGCATCTATGACCGGGATATGAACAAAATCTGAGCATTTTTGCCTTTTTCTTCCTGTCTCTCCTTACAATATGAAACAGCGTTGTTCTTTCCTGCACGATATTTTATTCTTCTGCCTCAGAAGATGTGCCGGGCGGCCTCTGCTTCGGCGGCCTGCCGTTCGGCCTTGAGGCGCTGACGCTCCAGATACTGGGCCTTCTGCTTTTTCCAGCGGACCAGGCTTGCATCGTCCGGCATCTGGACGCAGCGGGCGAAGGCCCAGTGCAGGCCGTCCCGGCGCGACATCCGGTATTTCTGGAACACGCCCCGGCCGGCCTCACCGCCCCGGCCCTTACAGACGGGACACTGGGACAGCGTGTACCAGCCGCTGCTCCCTTTTTTCAGCCAGACGTCATCCGGCTGCAGGGCCGTGCCACAGACCGGGCAGGCCATCGTGCCGATGACGGGGTCCAGCTTCCACATAGACTGGTCCAGATAGCCCCGGAAGACCCTGAAATCCCGGTAGTCGCCCGGCGTAGGACAAAGGCTCTGGCGCAGGGTGTCCTCCTCGCTGGGGTAAGCGGCCAGTCCGGCCCGCAGGTCGAGCATACGGCAGAGGTCGGCGGTATAGAGGGTGTCGGACAAAGCGTCGTGGAAGGGGCGTTCCAGCGGGATGCCCATCCGGGTGACGACATTTTCCAGCTTCATCCCTCGCCTTCCTTGCGGGGTACTCCCGCAGAAAGAGCTGCTGCAGGTCGTACCAGACCGTCGGGCGGCTCTCGTCGAGATTGCAGAGGAAAAGGTTCTGCTTGAGCACCGGCACGTCATCCATGCCCCACTCGGCGAACTCGGCGTCCGGGCCGCACCACTTCATAAAACGGCGGAGGCCCTGGATGATGGGTTCACCCTTGTCGAGGTCCTCCTGCGTCAGACCGGTGACTTTGGCGATGTGGTGCTGCAGGCAGCGGAAGATGCGGGGACGCAGGTGGATGGAGAAGGTATCCAGCACGTTGGCGTCCTCGTCGATCTTGACGGCGCCAATTTCAATGATCTCCCCCCGGAACGTCTGCTGGACGCCGTGATAATTAAAGATAAACGGCTGATAGCCGATGTTCCACTCCAAATCGAATAAAACTAAGTTGCGCGGCATTTGTGTCTGGAAAACTAAAAAAAATGAACTTCTCAATGGCCTCAGCCACGCCGTCATGGTTGTTGTCGGCGACGGTCACATAGTCCGCTGCCTCCTTGACGGGGGGCTCTGCATTCTGCATGGCCACACCCACGCCGGCAAAGCGTATCATAGAGCGGTCATTGAGGCCGTCGCCGCAGGCCATGAGGTTGTCGCGGGTCAGCCCCCTGCTTTCCAGCAGACTGCCGAGGCTCACGTCCTTGGCGACCCCAGCGGCACAGCCTCGATGAAGAAGGGGCTGGGCGGGTAGAGGTCGATCTCGCCCGCAAACTGTTTCCGGCCTGCCTCCAACACCTCGTCGCGGCGGGCGGGGTCGAGGGTGATGAGCATCTTGCAGATGGGATAATCCACATAGGCGGCGAGGTCCTCCACCTTCTGCATGGGCAGCTTGCAGGTAAAGCACTCCTTCAGCGCCCACTCGTCCTCGGACTTTCGGTGACGACGCCCTGCTTATTATAGGTAATGATGACCACGCCCTGCTCCCTGGCGAAGGAACAGAGCTGCGGCACATACTTTGCATCCAGCTGCTTGCGGTAGAGCGTCTCGCCGGTAGCACAGTCGATGATGGCACCGCCGTTATACGAGAGGATGCAGCCGCCCTTTTATCCAGTCCCAGCTCCTTTGCCAGCGGCATGATACCTGCCGTGGGACGGCCCGAGGCCAGCACGATGGTCACACCCTTGGCGGCAGCTGCGTCCAGCGCTGCGCGGGTGGCGGGGGTGACGACCTTCTGGTCATTGGTCAGGGTGCCGTCGAGGTCGAGCGCCAGCACACGAATATCTTTCTTTTCCATATCCAGCCTCACTTATTTTTACAGGCCGGAACGTCCCGGCCCTGTCGATTTTATCGCACACTTTTTTATTGTACAATGAATGCACCTCTCAGCGCAAGACTCTTTGTTATATTTCTTCGGCACTTTGGAGTTTGTTTGAAAATACAAACTGTAGTTTGTACCAAAAAACACGTAAAAATAGACATTTCTAACTACTTATCGTAAAATGTTAGCAGATGTAAACATCATCAAAATCCCTTGAAATTTCCAAAAACCGCGTTATAATAACGGCAGAAACACTTATCCCATGCCCTTTGGGGTACATGAGGGAATAAAAAGGAAGGTATACTACTATGGTCGATATTAAGAAGATTGCTCTGTTCGCTGCCGGCACCCTGTTCGGTTCCGCTGGTTTCAAGCTGCTGTCCAGCAGCGATGCCAAGAAGGTCTACACCCAGACCACCGCTGCTGTCCTGCGCATGAAGGACTCCACCATGGAGACCGTCAGCAAGGTCCATGAGCAGGCCGGTGACATCCTCGAGGATGCAAAGGCCATCAACGAGGCCCGCGCTGCCAAGGCTGAGGCTGAGGTCATCGAGGACGCTGCTGAGGCAGAGACCACCGAGACCAACGAGTAATTTTGCAGTCTCTGAGCCGCCTGTGGGCGGCTCTTTTTATGGTTATTTTTTGCAATACGCAGAGGATATTCTGATATGAAATGTACTATTCTTCATGAGAGCCGCGGCCGCCTGCGGGTACACGTCTGCAATGTGCGGATGACCCTTCACCGGGCCGATGTGCTGGAAGCCTATCTGAACCACCACGACGCTGTGAGCAAGGCCAAGGTCTACGAGCGGACGGGCGATGTGGTGGTGTATTACACCGGTGCCCGCAAGGATGCCGTCGCCGCCCTGAGCACCTACCGTTTCGATGACCCCGATCTGGACGCACTGGTCACCAGCGCCGACAGCCGCCGCATCAATCAGGAATATCAGGAAAAGATGTATAACCTCTTGGCAGGCCGGGTGCTGCGCGAGCTGTTCCTGCCCGCCCCGCTCAACGCCGCCTACACCGTGTTCCGCTCCATCAAGTTCCTCTGGAAGGGTGTGTGCTGCCTGTGGCGCCGCAAACTGGAAGTCGAGGTGCTGGATGCTTTGAGCATCGGCGTTTCCATCTTGCGGGGCGATTTCGCCACCGCAGGCTCCGTCATGTTCCTGCTCAACGTCGGCTCCCTGCTGGAGGAGTGGACCCGCAAGAAGAGCCTCGACGACCTGGCCCGCAGCATGGCCCTGAATGTCGATAAGGTCTGGGTCCGCGCACAGGGCACCGAAGTGCTCATGCCGCTCACCAAGGTCCACCCCGGCGATGAGATCGTCGTCCGCTCCGGCAACATGATCCCGCTGGACGGCACCGTCATCGAGGGCGAAGCCATGGTCAACCAGGCCGCTCTGACCGGCGAGTCCATGCCGGTGCGCAAGACCATCGGTGCCACCGTCTACGCCGGCACTGTGGTGGAAGAGGGCGAGTGCGCCCTGACCACCAAGGCCGAGGGCGGCGCAAACCGCTACGACAAGATCGTGGCCATGATCGAGGAGTCCGAGAAGCTGAAGTCCAGCACCGAGAACCGTGCGCTGGCTCTGGCTGATCGTCTGGTCCCCTGGTGCCTCGGTGCTACCGTCGTCACCTACGCCCTGACCCGGAACGCCACCCGCGCCATCTCCTGCCTGATGGTCGATTTCTCTTGCGCCCTCAAGCTCTCCATGCCGCTGGCCGTTCTTTCTGCCATGCGCGAGTGCGGCGCAAGCCATATCACCGTCAAGGGCGGCAAGTACCTCGAGACCCTGTCCCAGGCCGACACCATCGTCTTCGACAAGACCGGCACCCTGACCCGCGCTACCCCCAAGGTGGTCAAGGTCGTCCCCTTCTCCGGCTGCAGCGAGAGCGAAGTTTTGCAGCTGGCCGCCTGCCTCGAAGAGCACTTCCCCCACTCGATGGCCAACGCCGTCGTCCGGGAGGCCAGGGAGCGCGGCATCTCCCACGAAGAGATGCACTCCGAGGTGGAGTATATCGTGGCCCACGGCATCGCCAGCCGCGTCAGCGGTGAACGAGTCGTCATCGGCAGCCACCACTTCGTCTTTGAGGACGAGCACTGCACCATCCCCGAGGACGAGCGCGAGAAGTTCGATAACCTTGAGCCGGAGTACTCTCACCTCTATCTGGCCGCTTCGGGCCGTCTGGCCGGCGTCATCTGCATCGCCGACCCGCTGCGTCCGGAAGCTTCCCGCGTGCTGCGCGCTCTGCGCGGCCTCGGCATCACCAACACCGTCATGATGACCGGTGACAGCGAGCGTACCGCCGCCGCCATCGCAAAGCAGGTGGGTGTGGACCAGTTCTTCGCCGAAGTCCTGCCCGAGGACAAGGCTGCTTTCGTCCAGAAGGCCAAGAGCGAGGGCCACACCGTCGTGATGATCGGCGACGGCATCAACGACTCCCCCGCCCTCTCTGCCGCTGACGTCGGCATCGCTATCAACTCCGGCGCTGCCATCGCCCGCGAGATCGCAGACGTGACCATCAAGGCCGACAGCCTCGAGGAGCTGGTCATCCTCAAGACCATCGCCAACTCCCTGCAGCGCCGTGTCAGCGCCAACTACCACTTTGTGCTGACCTTCAACTCTGCCCTCATCGCGCTGGGGCAATGGGCATCCTGCAGCCTGCGTCTTCTGCCATGCTGCACAACCTCTCCACCATCGGCATCAGCCTCAAGAGCATGACCAATCTCATCCCCGAGGAAAAGGCTCAGAAGGCTCTGGCAGAAAAGAACTAAATCCCATCAAAAATACCGGCTGTGCATCCAACACAGCCGGTATTTTATGTTCAGATATTACTCAAGGCCAATCTGCTGGGCGTACTCTTCCAGCAGCTCCCGCTCGAGGAAGGGGGTCTTGACGCCCTCGCGGTCGCGGTAGGTCTCATGGCCCTTGCCGATGACGGCGATAAGGTCGCCCTCCTGTGCGTGGTCAACAGCATAATGCAGAGCGTCGAGGCGGTCGGGGATCTCCACGAACTTTGCGTCCGGGTTGCCCTTGTTCATGCCCACGCGGATGTCGGCGATGATGTCTTCCACCTTCTCAAAGCGGTTGTTGTCCTCCGTGAGGATGGAGAAATCAGCCATCTTGGCACAAATTTCGCCCATGCCGTAGCGGCGCAGCTTGGAGCGGTTGCCGCCGCAGCCGAACACCACCACGAGGCGGTGGGGTCGTAGGCCCGCAGAGTCGTGAGCAGGCTCTCGGTGGAGACTTCGTTGTGGGCGTAGTCCAGCAGGATGGTGAACTTCCTGCTGATGGGGACCAGCTCCACGCGGCCCTTGACCACACAGCGGCCCAGACCTTCGTGGATGGCCTCATCAGGCAGGCCCAGCACCTTGCCCACAGTGAGAGCGGCCAGCGCATTGTAGACGCTGAACTCGCCGGGCATATTCACCTTGACGTCCATATCATCCTTGCCGGAGACATGGAACTGGACGCCGAGGAAGTCATGGGTGCGGAGCAGCTGGTAAGTACCGGCGCGGTAGTCGGCCTTCTCGCTGCAGCCGTAGGTCACAAGCTTGCAGGTGTGGCCTTCCAGCAGGGCCTCAGTATTCTCGTCGTCGATGTTCACGACGCCGGTGGTGCAGCGCTTGAAAAGCTGACCCTTCCAGCTGCGGTATTCTTCAAAGGTCTTGTGCTCGCCGGGGCCGATGTGGTCGGGCGAGAGGTTCGTGAAGACGCCGATGTCGTAATGGATGCCCGCCACGCGGTCCATCATGAGGCCCTGACTGGACACTTCCATCAGCGCCGTATCGCAGCCGGCGTCCAGAAACTCCCGGAAAGTCTTCTGCAGCTCATAGCTCTCAGGGGTGGTGTTGGCCGTCTCCTGATGGTGGCCGAGGAAGTAGATGCCGTTGGTGCCGATCATGCCGACTTTGCGGCCTGCGGCTTCCAGCACACTCTTTATCATGTGGGTGGTAGTGGTCTTGCCCTTGGTGCCGGTGACGCCGATCATGGTCATCCGGCGGGAGGGGTTGCCGAACAGGTTGCCGCTCATGAGTGCCATCGCATAGCGGCTGCTCTCCACCTTCAGCACGGCAGCACCGGGGACGGTGGAAAGGTCGATGTCGTGCTGGACCACCAGCGCCGTCACGCCGCCGGCCACGCACTGGGCGGCGTAGTCGTGGCTGTCCCGCTGGGTACCCACGATGCAGACGAAAAGTCGGCCCGGGGCCGCCTTGCGGCTGTCGTAGATGATGTCCTCGATGTCAAGTTCAAGGCTGCCCTGCACCAGCGTATAGGACACGCCCTCCAACAGTTGTTCCAGTTTCATCGTTCAAATGCTCCTTATTGCTGTTCTGCCGCTGCGGCAGTAGGGTCTTCGGCGGGCGCGGCTTCCGCGCCCTCAGTATCGGGTTCGGTGCCGGAGGCTTCCTCCGGCTGGTTCTCGGCTTCTGCCTCCGCCTGGGCGGCAGGTTCTTCCGGGGCCGTCCAGCCCGAGGGCAGGGTCGGCTCACCCTGTGCAAAGCGGAATTTGCGGCTGGAAGAGGCGCTCAGGTGGCTCAGATCCAGCATACCGGTGTCGGTGGGCGAGCAGCCCTTGCCGTCCTCGGTGAGCAGGACATACTTTGCCAGCCGGAGTTTGTAGTCCAGCTCATTCAGGGTACCCAGAAGCACGCTGATGCGGCCCTGATACAAAAACGCCATCTGCTCCGGGTCCTCGAACTCGATGCGGGTGACATCCGCCCCCAGCTCACTGCTGTCCAGTGCGGTCAGCAGAGTGTTCAGGGACTCAATCCGCTTATCCGTGGGCGGTCCGGCCTCGCTGGATGCGGTGCTGTCAGACGCCGCGCTGTCCGAAGACGCGCTGGACGGTCCTGTCTCAAATTCCAGCTGTGTACCCGGCGTCGTGGATACCGGCTCGCCGCCGCAGAGGATGATAAGGTCCGGCTGGGCCGAATCCTTATCCAGTATCTTCAGCCCCGCAGAAAGGCTCAGCCAGCCGCTGGACGTCTGCATGGCGTAGACGGCAGTGGCCGCGTTGGTCCGCACCACTACGGTGTTAGGGTAATCCCGCTCCACCCGGATATTTTCCAGCAGCGGAACTGCTTTTCCAGCGCAGCGGCCTTTTCGGCGGGGTCGAAGCTGAAGATGTTCTCTTCCGCGTGGACGCCCAGCGCCTGCAGGATCTCAGCGCTGGAATAGCCGCCCACCTCCTGCACCACCTCTCCATCGACCGCCACTTCTAAGGTGTTTATCTTGAAGAGCATGGTCACGGTGAGGTAGACGCCCACCCCGATGACGCAGAGCAGCAGCGCCAGCGCCGTCAGACGGCGGATGGCCCTGCGGCGGCGGACAGCGGCACGAGTCAGACGACGCTTTTTTCTGCCCTCCCGCCGGGCCGGGCTGCGGAGGTTCGCCTCCGTGGGGCGGTAGCGCCCGCCGCTCTGAGGCCTCCGGGCGCTCTGGACGTTCTGGGGCCGCTGGCCATTGCGGGGGCGGCTCCCATTTGTGGGGTAGGCGGTCGTGTTCTGACGGGATCGCTGGCTTCTCTGCTGGCCCTGACGGCGGCTCTGGTTCTGGTTATTGGGCCGTCGCGCCGTCTGCTGGGGAAACTGGATGCTGTTGTCCGCATATCCCGAGCTGTGGTTTTCGAACGTCACATTGCCGCCCGAGAAGTCCAGCGTCTGCTCCTGATAGCCCTGCGTCCGGCGGCGGTTCTGATTCGAGGGACGCCGGTCCTGCGTCCAGTCGTAGGCTTTGCGGGACTTTCCCTGCCGCCGGGCGCTGTTCTGCTGCCCGGTGCGTCGGCTGTTATTCCGATCCTGCTGCATGGTGCGGCGTCGCCTCCTTTCCGTCTGATTATTTTATCACAAGAGTGCTGCCGAATCAATCACGGCGTCTTGACCAGTTTCATCAGGGCGTCGGCGATGCGGTCGAGGCTGTCGTCCACCGAAAGGGTGCGGGCGTTCTTGCCCATGGCAACCAGCTTGCCCTGCTCGGCCAGCAGGCCGGAGACGGTCGAGACCAGCTTCTCGCCGGTCAGATCCTTTTCCTCGATGACCACAGCGGCACCGGCCTTCTGCAGCTCCATGGCGTTGTAATACTGGTGGTTCTCCGCCACATTGGGGCTGGGGATGAGGATGGCGGCGCGGCCCTCGGCTTCCAGCTCGGCCAGCGTCAGCGCACCGGCACGGCTGATGACGAGGTCGGCAGCGGCCAGCAGCTCGGGCATATTGTTGATATATTCCTTCACCACGAGGCTCTCGCCGGGAGCAAAGCCTTTTTCCTTTTCGAGATTTTGAAACAGCTCCACGCCGTACTGTCCGGTGGCGTGGATGTGGAGCACAGGCTTGTGCTCTTTCTGCTCCCATGCGCAGAGGTCGGCCACCACCTCGTTGACACGGCGGGCGCCGAGGCTTCCGCCGAAGGAGAGGATGACGGTGCGGTCACCGGCACCCAGCTGGGCGCGGATGGCGTCCCGCTCCCCTGCTCTTCGAACACTTCAGGCCGCACCGGGTTGCCCACGACCTGCGTCTTTTCGGGCGCACCCAGCTTTTCCACAGCGGCAGGCACGGCGGCGAACACGATGTCCACGTCCGGGGCCAGCAGCTTGTTGGTCACGCCGGGGAAAGCGTTCTGCTCATGGATGGCGGTCTTGATGCCCTTCTTGGCGGCGCAGCGCACCACCGGGCCGGAGACGTAGCCGCCGCAGCCGATGACGAGGTCGGGCTGCACTTCCTTCATCATGGCCCGGGCTTTCGGGCCGGAGAGGGCCAGGTTCCAGAGGGTGATGATGTTCCGCTTGATGTTGTTCAGGGAGAGCCTGCGCTGGAAACCGGTGATCTCGATGTGGTGGAAGGGGTAGCCCGCCTGGGTCACAAGGCGGTATTCCATGCCCTCTTTCCGGCCTGCAAAGTGTATCTCGGCGGACGGGTCGGCCTTTTTGATGGCTCCCGCGATGGCCAGAGCCGGGTTGATATGTCCGGCAGTTCCGCCGGCTGCGATCAGTACACGCATGGTGATTTCCTCCTTATTTGGATATACTCAATATCCCACGTTGGGGTCGAGCCGGATGGTGTTATTGGACTTTTCTTTTTCCCGCTGTTCCCGCAGGGCGCGGAGATTCTCCCGCTCGAGGCGGGCGCGCTCGCCGCCCCGGCCGATGTTTATCATCACGCCCATCTCGGCCAGCAGCAGGATGAGGCTGGTGCCGCCGGAGGAGAAGAAGGGCAGCGAGATGCCGGTGTTGGGCAGGGTGTTGGTGACGACCGCAATGTTGCAGAACACCTGCCACGCAATTTGGGCCATGATGCCGATGCCCACCAGTGTGCAGTAGCGGTTCTCGGCGTGGAAGGCCAGCCACAGCCCCTGCACGAGGAAGAGCACGAAGAGCAGGATGACGATGACGGCACCCACGAAGCCCAGCTCCTCGCACACGACGCTGAAGATAAAGTCGTTGGTGCCTCGGGCAGCCAGAGCTGTTTTCGATGCTGTTGCCGAGGCCGAGGCCGGTGACGCCTCCTGAGCCGATGGCGTAGAGGCTCTGCAGGGTCTGGTCGGTCATCTTGCTCAGGTCGTGGGTCCAGCCGTCCAGACGGCTCTGTAAGTACGGGATGGAGTCGATGTGCTCCAGCACGGTGCGGAGCAGCAGCACAGCGGACGCGCCGCCCGCCCAGGTGATGATGCCGCCGCTGCCGCCCAGCAGCAGGATGGTGCCGCAGATGGCCGTCGTCAGGACGATGCCTGACATATGCGGCTCAAGCATGAGCAGAAACACCACAGGGATGAGGGGCAGCAGCGGGACGATGAGTTCCCGCACGATGCGCTGATAGAGCCACTGGCCTGCCGGGACGCGCCGCCCGGAGGCGGGGTCCAGCTTTTCCAGATGGGGCGCTTTCGCGGCCAGATGGGCCGTGAGCAGTATCATCTCGAACTTTGCGATCTCCGATACCTGAATGGTAAAGCCGATGCGCAGCCAGCGGCGGCAGCCGTTGAGGGGCGCACTAAACAGCACTGCGATGAGCATCACGATGCAGACGACATAGCCCGGCCCGACCATCCTGCGCAGAAAGCGGTGGTCGATGCGGGAGAAGAGCAGCATGACCGCGAGGCCCAGACCCAGGCAGAACACCTGCGACTTGATGTAGTAAAAGCTGTCGCCCATCCGCAGGTAGCCCGTGGTATAGCTGGCACTGAACAGCATGATGAGTCCGAACACGATGATGACTGCCAGCGTCGCCAGCCAGTTGATGAGCACCTGCGGCCAGGGGCCGGGGCTCGACAAGATGGCAAAGGACTCAGACTTTTTTCTCCGGATGGTCGCCATCCGCATTTCCTCCTTATCGGGTCCCGGCTCAGCTGGCCCGCGCCGCCTGCAAGGTCAGCGCAAGGCCCAGCATTGCCAGGACTCCAAAAATATAAAAGATATTCACCGGGTCAAAGCCCCGCTTTTCCAGCCAGCGGTGGAGCGGCGCGGTGCCGAACAGCTGCCGCCGCCCGCCGGAGGCTTTCCAGACGATGATCTGCAGAGCCACCATGCCGCCTTCCAGCCAGTAGGGCAGGGCCAGCGGGAGCGTCAGCCCGGGCCAGCCGACGCTCAGCGGCACACAGCCCAGCGCACCGGCTAAAAACTGGCATCCCACTGCACCGGGGCGGAGCTTTGCGGGGTAGAAATTCCAGAGCAGGAAGGCCATCAATGCCCCGGCCAGCGCCGCCGGGAGGACGCCCAGCGGGAACCAGCCCAGGAGGGTCATAGCCGTCATGAGACCCAGCATGGCGATGAAGGCGCAGCCGCAGACCGTGCCGTCCATGCCGTCGGCGGTGCGGGCGCTCTCGGCCAGCGCCACTAAAATCGCCAGCCAGACCACCGGGGCCAGCGGCCCGAGGGTGCAGTAGCCGACGCCCGGCAGGGCCAGCCCATCGGGCAGGCAGTGGTTCAGCCCCAGCAGGGCCAGCACCAGCGTGCCGGAGGCCGCTTCCAGCGCCAGCCGCGCCGGGCGGCGCAGCCCCAGCGGCGACCGATGCCGCAGCCGGACCATCATCGTCCGCGAGGCCTACGGCCCCGAAGCAGAGCGCCCCGAACAGGGCGATGAGCAACCGGGTGGTCAGCAGGCTCTCGGTCCCCAGCAGCTCCGGCTGGGCGACACAGGCCGCTGTCCAGCCGACGCCTACCGCCGCCAGCGTCCCCACCATCAGGCAGAGCCCGCCCATCGTGGGCGGCTCATTTTCCTCCTGCTGGACGCGGAATGCCCGCAGCAGCGGCGTCATCAAATTCCCGAGCGCCGCCGTGAGGACGAACCCCAGCGTTGAGGCGACGATCAAGGCAAAACGAATCATAATAACGATACTCCAAGTATTTTACTTTGCGCAGACAGGATAAAACAGGGCCAGCGCCTTTTCCAGTGCCATGCCCCGGCTGGCCTTCACCAGCAGAGCGTCGCCCGGGGCCATCCGGGCCAGCAGAGCGTCTGCGGCCTGCTGGTAATCCTCAGCGTGGACGACGTCGGCGAGGCCCGCGTCCTTTGCAGCCTTTGCCGTCCGTGCGGCCTCGGGGCCGTAGGTGACAAGAGCGGTCAGCCCGGCCTCTGCGGCCTGACGGCCCAGCTCTTCATGAGCGGGCGCGCTCATCCCGCCCAGTTCCAGCATATCGCCCAGCAGAGCGAAACGGCGCTTGCAGGGTACTCTTTGAACATCGCCAGCGCAGCCTTCATGCTGTCGGGGTTGGCGTTGTAGCAGTCCTCTATGACGTCCATGCTGCCTGCGTGGACCACCTTCTGGCGCATACCGGTCTGCTCGAAATCGGCCAGACCCGCGATGACGCCCTCGGGCGCGAGGCCCAGACGGGTGGCGGCGGCGTAGGCGGCCAGCGCATTCGCCACGTTGTGACGTCCCATCGCAGGGATCGTCACCTCATAGCGGCCTGCGGCCTTATCGCAGAGGGTGAAGGCCATGCCGTCGCCCTCCTGCCGGACATCGAGGGCGCAAACGTCGGCGTTCTCGTCGCCGAGACTGAACCACACGGGCCGGACATGGGTGGGCAGAGCGGCTTTGCGCAGGAAGGGGTCGTCGCCGTTGAGCACGAGGGGCGAACCCTCGGCAAGGCCGGCGCAGATTTCCAGCTTCGCCTTGCAGATGTTCTCCTGACTGCCCAGATTGCCGATGTGGGACACGCCGATGCAGGTGATGATGCCCACATCGGGGCGGGCGCACTTTGCCAGACGCTCGATCTCACCGGCGTGGCTCATGCCCATCTCGACGACAGCGTACTCCGTATCCCTGCCGATGCGGAACATGGTGCGGGGCAGGCCCAGCTCATTGTTCTGGTTGCCCTCGGTCTTGATGGTATTGCCAAAGCCCGCGATGGCGGCGTAGGTCATCTGCTTGGTGGTGGTCTTGCCCACACTGCCGGTGACGCCCACCACCTTCGGGTGGAACTGGCTGCGGTAGTTTGCGCCCATGACCATCATGGCGTGGTAGCTGTCGGGGCTGATAACCGCCCGTTCAGCCGGGACGCCCTCCACCGGGTGGTTGAGGACGACGTAGGCCGCGCCCTCTTCCAGCGCCTTGGCCGCGAAATCGTGGCCGTCGAAGCGCTCACCGGGGAAAGCCACAAAGATGCAGCCGGGGCAGACCTCGCGGCTGTCGGTGGTCACGAGGCCGATGGGCTGGCTGTCGGCGAAGCCCTCGGGGGCAAGGCCTTTCAAAAGCAGATCTGCTGCAATTTTTCCATAATAAATCTCCTTATCCGCAAGTGATGGTGACGACGGTGCCCTTCTGGACGCTGGAGCCGGCGGCCTCGCTCTGGCTCTGCACGATACCGGCGCTGTCGCCCTCCACCTGACAGTTCAGGCCGGAGGCAGTCAGCATCTGGCGGGCAAAGTCGGCACTCTTACCGCTGACGTCCGGCACTTCCGTGTGGCTGCCGGAATAGGTATCGGTGTAAAGATAGATGGTGGTGCCGCTGGCCACCGTTGCGCCTGCGTGGGGGTACTGGTAGGTGACGACGGCGGCGGTCTGGTCGCTCTCGCTCTCCACGAGCTGATGCTTGAGGCCCTTGGTATTCAGGGAGACCTGCGCATTGCTCCACTCCTTGCCCACGAGGTTCGGCACCTTGACGGTGTTCTGGCTGCGGTCGATGCCGTCGGTGGCAATGCCCAGATAGGGGCGATCTCACTGATGATGTTGCCGACCACAGGCGCAGCCAGAATGGACGAATAGTCGGTGTGGGCGTTGTTTGGGTCGTCCAGCATAACGTAGACCAGAATTTCCGGGTCGTTGGCAGGCAGGACGGCGGCAAAGGAGGCGACCTTCTTGTAGTCGTCGGCGCGGCGCTCCATGTTCAGCTGCTCGGACGTACCGGACTTGCCACCGATGCGGTAGCCCGCGACGTAGGCGTTGGAGCCGCCGCCGGTGATGGTGCCGTCGCCCACCTCATACTCCATGATCTGGCGTATGGTCTCGCTGGCGCTCTTGCTGATGACCTGACGGTGGATGTTGGCGCCGATTTCCTGCACCACATTGCCGTTCTTGTCCGTGATCTTATCCACCACATGAGGGGTGACGAGGTAGCCGCCGTTGACGGCTGCCGAGATGGCAGTACACACCTGCAGCGGGGTCACAGCCATTGCCTGACCGAAGGACGAAGACGAAAGCTCGACCTCGCCCAGCTGGCTCTTGGTGTAATACTTCATCATGCCCGTCTCGTTGGGCAGGTCCACGCCGGTGCGCTCGGTGAAGCCGAAAGCGTCGAAGTAGTCGTAGAAGGCGCTGGAACCCAGCCGCTGACCCAGCTGGATGAAATAGATGTTGCAGCTGTTCCGGAGGGCCTCGGCGAGGTTCTGGACGCCGTGGGCCTTCTTACCGGCGCAGTGGTACGTCTCTTTTGCCACGCCGTAGGCACCGGAGCAGTTGAAGGTGGTGTAATAGGTAGCCTTGCCCGAGTCCACACCCATCGCGGCCGTGATGACCTTGAAGACGCTTCCGGGATAGTACAGCTCGGTGATGGTCTTGTTCTTCCACTGGATGTCGCGGTAGGTGCCGGTGTAGTCGGGGTCCTCTTCCGGTATCTTCTTGCCCTGCTCATCCCGGAGATAGTTGCCATTGGCGTCTTTCTTGTAGATGGTGTAAATCTCCGGCTCGGCGTTCACCTGCTCATTCAGATAGGCCAGGTTCTCACTTAAATCCAGCGGAGCGTTGGGGTCGAAGTCAGGCTTCGAGGCCATGGCAAGGATGGCACCGGTATTGACGTTCATGACGATGGCTGCGCCGCGGTTCTCGACCGTGTTGGCGTAGATGGCCTCGTTGAGGTAGCGCTCCACGACCTCCTGCACATTGACGTCCAGCGACAGCACCAGATTGGAGCCGTCCTTGGCGGCGTAAGTGGTGGCGTTGGCGTCGGCGATGGCGTTGCCGTAGGCATTGCGGAGGGTGATGGTGCGGCCATTGACGCCCGCGAGGGTGTCATTGTAGGATTTTTAAGCCCTCGCCGTCGCCGTTGCAGAAGCCCAGCACCGATGCGGCGAACGCGCCGTAGGGGTAATCGCTCTGGAAACTCTTGGACGAAGAGACGGAGATACGGCCCTTCTTGATGGCGGTGCCGTCTTCCAGAGTCTTGGCTTTGGCGTGATTTTTATTATATTCGCTGATGTATTTCTCGATGGAGAGCTTGACGGCATTGTTCACCTTGGTGGCCAGCACCTGATAGGACGACCCGTTCTTGGCCAGCGCGTCGTGAACGGTCTGGTACTGGGTCTGATATTCTGCCGAAGAGGTATCTACGCTGTCCAGACTCTCGCCGTCGCCGGAGAGCAGCCGCAGGGTGAGCTGGCGGCTCACATCGGCCAGCGTCGTCTCGTCCACGGTCTTGATGCTTTCGCCTGTCTCCTCGACGGTCTGGCTGGTGAAGAGGGCCGTGCTGTAGCTGGGGTCGGCCCAGATGGTCCATACTACGCTGGTGGACGCCAGCGTGATGCCAGAGGCATCGTAGATCTCGCCGCGGGTGGCCTGGATGGTGCTGTCCAGCAGCTGCTGCTGGGCCGCATACTGGCGGAAGGTCGCGCCCTGTTTTATCTGGATGTTATACAGGCTGTGGGTGACGATGCCCGCAGCCGCCACTACAAAAAATACCGCCGCGCCGAAGCTGAAATGCCGCAGCCGCGCACTGAGGCGCTCGTGCGGGTCGCTGCGGCGGAGGCGGTAGTAGATGTTCTTATGCTGGTCGTTGGAGGGCTTGTTTTGCATGGTATTCTCCTGCAGAAACCAGAAAAGCGTGCGCTGCCGCACGCTTTTCTGTCTGTTTGCTTATTTTACGCTGCGGACGGAAGCCAGAATGGTCATGGCGCCGTCGTGCAGGAAATCCGTCCACTGGTTGACAGCCGACTCCCTGCGCACCAGCACGCTGTCGCTGTCGAGGCGGATGTAGGTGAGCTGGCTCTGGTCCATCTTCATGAGGCCCAGCCGCCCGGCCACTTCTTCCACGCTGGTGATGTTGGTCTTGCTGTTGAGGACACTGTTATAGTAGGTGTACTGGCTCTGCTCGCTCACGAGTTCCGCCTTGGCCTTCTGGATCTGGTCGTTGACCTCCACCAGCTGGGCCTCGCTCCACAGCAGGCTTACCGCAAAGCCTGCCAGCAGCGCCATCGAGATCAGTTGAAGTGCGTGCTGCATGGCCGCCTGGAACGGGCTGAGACGGCGTTTGCCGCCTTTTTCCACCCGCAGTGCGACCTTGCGCTGGGTCTGAGGCGCTTTTCTGCGACGCACCTCAGACGACATATCATAAGCTGGCTGACCCATAGTTGATCTCCTCCTCTTACACTGAGCGGCGTCTTATCCGGCTCAGAGTTTCTCCAAAACGCGCAGATGAGCAGAACGGCTGCGCCGGTTCTCCTCCAGTTCCTGCTTGTCGGCCTCGATGGGCTTCCGGGTAATGAGCTTTGCTTTCGCCTTGCCGCCGCATACGCAGACCGGGAACTCCGGCGGACAGGTGCAGGCCGTTGCCCAGCGGCGGAACTTGTTTTTCACCAGCCGGTCTTCCAGCGAATGGAAGGTGATCACGCACAGCCTTCCGCCCGGGGCAAGGTGGTCGAAAATGGTATCCAGACCTTCCTCCAGAGCATCCAGCTCGTGGTTGACCGCGATACGCAGCGCCTGAAACGTGCGCCGCGAAGGATTCTTGTTCTTGCGCCGCTCTGCAGGCGGCATGGCGCCGGCCACGATGTCAGCCAGCTGCAAAGTCGTCTCGATGGGGGCCGTCTCGCGGGCCTCCACGATGTGGCCAGCGATCTGCCAGGCATAGGGCTCTTCGCCGTAGTCCCGCAGGATGCGGGAGATCTCTTCCCGGCTGGCGGTGTTCACGAGGTCTGCCGCCGTCTCGCCCTGCTGGCTCATCCGCATATCCAGCGGGGCGTCTGCCCGGTACGAAAAGCCCCGGGCCGCGTCGTCCAGCTGATGGCTGGAAACACCGAGATCCAACAGCGCACCGTTTATCTTCTCGATGCCGAGGCTCTCGAGGGCTTGTCCGGCGTAGCGGAAATTTATCTGCACCACCGTGGCCGGGAGCCCGGCCAGCCGCGCCCTGGCGGTCTGCACCGCGTCGGGGTCCTGGTCGAGGGAGACGAGCCGCCCGCCTTTTGCGCCGTCCAGCCGGAGGGCGATCTGGCGGGAGTGTCCCGCGCCGCCCGCCGTGCCGTCGAGATAAGTGCCTGCCGGGTCGATGTTCAGTCCGTCGAGGCACTCGTTCAGAAGCACGGGGATATGCTCAAACGAGGCCGGGTCGAACTGTGCCAAATCTTCTGTCTGAGTCATCGCGCCCAGCCTCCTTTCGTTTCGTGTTCCGAGCCGTCCGATACGCCGGACATCTCCCGGGGAGTTTGTCCCGTTTTCTGCTCTGTCAAGATACCTGACGACTCTATTTTATTTTAGCAAATCGAAACGCTGAATGCAAGTTTTTCCTGCGCTTTTTCCTACAAAATGTTACAAAAAGCCCCTGCGAATCGTCATTTTACTCGCAGGGGACTGTATTCAGGTCAGGAGCGGCTCATCACACGCTGCGGCGGGGGTTCTGGCGCAGGTTCGCGCGGACGTTTTTCACCTGAGCGGCGTTCTCAGACATCGTCTCCTCGGTGGTTTTCAGCATATTATCGCAGTAATCCGTGACCGTCTGGCGGACGGTGCGGGCCTCGGTCTGGGCAGCGGAGACGATCTCGGACGCACGCTGCTGGGCGGCGCGGACGATCTCGGCCTCGCTCACGAGGATGCGGGCGCGCTCTTCTGCCTTCTTGACGATGGCCTGTGCCTGCGCGTTGGCCGACTCGATGAGCTGGGCGCGGTCGCCGACGATGGACTGGGCCTGACGCAGCTCTACGGGGAGGTTTGCGCGGATGTCATCGAGATAGTCCCGAATTTGTTCCACATCCACGATGCGCTTGCCGCCCGAAAGGGGCATTCCGGTGCTCTCTTCCAGCAGGTCTTCGATGGTATCCAAAAGCTCGTTGACGTTCATCACGCTTCTCCTTCTTCCTCTGCGGCGTCTGCCATGGGTCTCACATATTTCCAGAGCAGGACTTTGCCGTACTTATACTGCTTCTTCAGCTGTAAACCGCCCACTTCGGCGGGGAGGACGAGTTTTGTCTCGCTCTCGCAGATGACGATGCCACCGGGGGCGACGCACTTGTCCACGATGGGGAGGATATTTTCCAGCGTGCCGTTGTGGAAGGGCGGGTCCAGCAGCACCAGATCGAACTGCTCCCGGCAGGCCGAGAGGAAACGGGCCGCTTCGCCGATGTTGACGCGGCTGCGGTCGAAGACGCCGCAGTTCTTGCAGTTCTTCATAACGATGTTCACGGCCTCACGGTTCTCGTCCAGGAACACGCACCGGGCAGCGCCCCGGCTCAGCGCCTCAATGCCCAGCTGGCCGCTGCCTGCGTACAGGTCCAGCACACGGGCTCCGGGCAGGTCGAACTGGACGATGCTGAACATCGCCTCCTTCACCTGATCGAGGGTGGGGCGGGTAATATCCGTGCCGGGCAGCGCTTCCAGCCGTCTGCCGCGGGCTTCTCCTGCAATGACTCGCATGGTTTTGGCCTCCTTCGGGTCTTTCCTGTTATCGTAACTTCATATTATCGTCATACCGCCGGTCTTTGTCAAGGGCAGCGTCATGATTCGTTGCGTTACGGTCATGAATGTGCTAAAATCATACCAGAACGCCGCTTTTCGGGCGTACAAAAGGAGAGTATTTATCATGAAAGTCCTGCTCATCAACGGCAGCCCCACGAGAAGGGCTGCACCTATACCGCACTGAGCCTCATCGCCGGGGAGCTGAACGCCGCCGGCATCGAGACGGAGATCTTGAACGTCGGCACAAAGCCCGTGGGCGGCTGCATCGGCTGCGGCGGCTGTGCTGCCGGCAAGGGCTGCGTCTTCGGCGGCGTGGTCAACGAGGCCATCGAGAAAGCCAAGACTGCCGACGCCTTCGTCTTCGGCACGCCGGTGCATTACGCTTCCGCCTCCGGCAACATGACCAGCTTCATGGACCGTCTCGCCTACGCGGGCGGCAGGTATCTGGCCTACAAGCCCGCCGCCATCTGCTGCTCGGCCCGCCGCGCCGGCACCACCAGCGCCCTCGATCAGCTGGTGAAGTACCCCGAGTTCTTCCATATGCCGCTGGTGAGCGGCTCCTACTGGCCCATGGTCCACGGCTCGAACCCCGAGCAGGTGCTGCAGGACGCCGAGGGCTGCGCCGTCATGCAGGAGCTGGGCCGCAACATGGCCTGGCTGCTCCGGTGCATCGAGGCCGGCAAAGCCGCGGGCATCCAGCACCCGGAGAATCCCCGTCGGCCGATGACGAATTTTATTCGTTAAAGCTCTCAGTCAAAGCCTGACGGAGAGGTTTTCTCCAAGGGGCCGCGTTCTCGCCGGGAACGCGGCCCCTTCTTTCTGAAATTTTATTCAGAAACCGATAAAATCCGGCGCGGATTCTTTTTTCGTTCATAACTTTGTGGTAGCATAGGAACTAAAGTATTTTGCCACGGAGAACATTTGCCATGGAACACTACGATTGGAACGACGGCTGGCTTTTCACCCCGGTCTTTGACCCCGCCATCGTGCGGCCGGAATGCCCGGAGCTGACCCTTGAGCCGGTGCGCCTGCCCCACACGGTCAAGGCCCTGCCCTACAATTACTGCAACGAGAACGACTACCAGAAGCTTTCGGGCTACCGGCGGGAGTTTTTTGCGCCCAAAGAATGGGAGGGCCGCACTGTCCTGCTCACCTTCGGAGCCGTGGCCCATGACGCCACGGTGTTCTGCAACGGGCGGCGGGTGTTCCACCACAGCTGCGGCTACACCGCTTTTACCGTCGATCTGACCAGTGCTCTCCATCTGGGCCAGAAGAACGTGGTGGCTGTCCGCTGCGACAGCCGCGAAGATTTGAACATCCCGCCCTTCGGCGGGCAGATGGACTTTCTGACCTACGGCGGCATCTGCCGCGCCGTCTGCCTCGACGTGAAAGAGCCCGCCTACCTGCGGGACATCTTCATCGAGACGAAGGCCGAGGGCGATTTCCGCATCTACACGGCCACCGTGGGCGAGACCGTCGGCTGCACGTTACAGGCCGAGATACGCAGCCCCTCGGGCAGCCGGGCGTTCTACACCGGCGAACTGTCGCTGCCCATCACCGGCGCACTGAACAGTGTCCATCCGTGGAGCATCGAGCACCCCACCCTCTACACCCTGACCGTCCGGCTCATCCGTCCCGGCACCGGCGGCCTGCCCGACCGGGTGCTGGACGAAAAAAGCTGCCGGTTCGGTTTCCGTACTCTGCAGTTCGTGGCGGGCGGGCTCTACCTCAACGGCCAGCGGGTGGAGCTGCGGGGCCTCAACCGCCGCCAGAGCTACGCCTATCAGGGCTATGCCATGCCCGACAGCATCCAGCGGCTGGACGCTCAACTCCTGAAAAGCAGCTGGGCTGCAACGCCGTGCGCCTCACCACTCCCCAGCCCCGCCTTCCTCGATGCCTGCGACGAGCTGGGCCTTTTGGTCTTTGTGGAGATGCCCGGCTGGCAGCACGTCGGCGACGACATCTGGAAAGCGCAGGCTCTGCAGAACTGCCGCGAGATGGTCTGCCAGTGCCGCAGCCACCCCAGCATCTTTTTGTGGGGCGTGCGGGTCAGCGGCAGCGCCGACGACGAGAGCTTTATAAGCGCACTAACGAGACGGTGCGCCGCCTCGACCCCACCCGCCCCACGGCTGGTACCCGCAGCACCCGCCGCAGCCAGCTTCTGGAAGATGTTTACGCCTATGCCGACTACTCCTACCACGGGCGCGGCGTCGGGTGCGAGGCCCGCACCGCCGTTACCCCGACACCCGGAAAGGCTATCTCATCAGCGAATTCGAGGGCGCCCAGTTCCCGGCCAAGCCCTTCGACGACGAGCCCCACCGCCTGGCGCAGGCCCTGCGCTACGCCGCCGTCCTCAACGACACCATCGCTCAGCAGGGCGTGGCGGGCAGCTTCGGCTGGTGCATGACCGACTACAACACCCACCGCGAATTCGGCAGCGGCGACCGCATCAGTTATCAGGGTGTGATGGACATGTTCCGCAACCCGAAGCTTTCTGCCGCCGTCTACGCCAGCCAGAAGACGCCCCTCCCCTTCCGACATCGTGCTCGAAATTTCATCCAGCATGGCGCTGGGCGACCATCCGGGCGGCTTTGCGGGGGCGTGCTGGGCGTTCACCAACGCCGAGAGCCTGCGGCTCTACCGGGACAACGACTTCGTAGCCGAGTTCACCCCCGACCGCCGGGGCCGTTTTGCGGCTCTGCCCCACCCGCCCATTGAGATACACGATTTCGTGGGCCTGCTGCTTGAAAAATACGAGGGCATCGACCGCACTGCCGCGCCGCAGGTAGCCGCCATCCTCAACGAGATGCGCCGGGACTCTATGGAGCTTTCACCCCTGTCGGGCGCGGATGTACTCACTGCGCCTGAGCTGGAACGAGCTGGTGCAGCTTTACTACAAATATATCGGTGTGCTGGGCAGCCCCGCCGCCGTTTACCGCTTCGAGGCCGTGTGGCATGGCCGGGCCGTCCGCACCGTCGTGAAGGAGCCGGTGCAGAGCGTCCGGCTGGAATGCACCGTCCACAATCCCATCCTGACCGACGGTCCCACCTGGGACTGTGCCGCCGTGAGCCTGCGGGCCATCGACCAGAACGGCAATCTCCTGCCCTACTGTGGTGAGGCCGTTCAGCTGAGCGTAGAAGGGCCGCTGCGCATCCTTGGCCCCAGCGTCGTCCCTCTGCGGGGCGGCATGGCAGGCACCTATCTCGCCACCACCGGCGAGGCCGGCCCGGCCAAGCTCCACTGCCGGATGGAGGGTGCCTTGGACACCGAAGTTTCCCTCACCATCCGCTGCCGGGAGGAGTGAGCGGCACTTAAATGCCGTCTCTTTACGATAGGTTTGCACTCTGTTCAAAATTTTCTCATGGTTGCATGGTATCCTGAGAGCAGAAAAATACAGAAGGGGCGGCGCACCCGCCCCTCTTTTATGAGGAAGGACGTTTATGAAAGAAAAGATACGCCAGCTCATGATAGGCCGCTACGGCACCGATGGTCTGAACCAGTTTTTGAACATCGCCTCTCGTGCTGATCCTGGTCTATATCCTCACCCGTCTGCCGCTGCTGCTGTACGTCGGCGTGGTGCTGCTGGGCTTCTGCTACTACCGGATGTTCAGCCGCAACATCTCCAAGCGCACCGAAGAAAATTATAAATACTACGCCGTGAAGGACCGCATCCGCAATAAGTTCAGCGGCCTAAAGGACCAGTGGGACAACCGCAGGCTATACCACTATTACCGCTGCCCCCAGTGCCGCCAGAAGCTGCGCGTTCCCCGGGGCCGGGGCCGCATCCAGATCTCCTGCCCCCGCTGCGGTACCCAGTTCATCAAGAAGAGCTAACGTATGTTTGGATATGTCATCCCGAATCAGGCCGCACTGGACGACGAGGCCAAGGCTCGCTACCGCACGGCCTACTGCGGCCTCTGCCGCCGCATCGGTGCGCTCCACGGCCTGCGGGGCCGTCTGACGCTGAGTTACGATTTGACGTTCTTGGATCTGCTGCTTTCCAGCCTCTACGAGGGTGAGAGCGAGTGCGTCACCGGCAGCGGCCACTGCCCCATCCACCCCATCCGGAAGATAAATTGGCGGCATAGCGGCCCCACCGACTACTGCGCCGATATGAGCGTGGCGCTCCACTACTACAACGCCGCCGATAAATGGAACGACGACCACAGCCTGCTGGGCCTCGGCTTCGAAAAGCTGCTGGACTCCCCTGCTCAGACCGCCGCACAGCGCTGGCCCCGACAGTGCAACGCCATCCGCACCTGCCTCGACCGGCTGACTCAGCTGGAAGCCGAGGGCAGCGAAGACCTTGACGCTGTGTCGGGCTGCTTCGGCGAGCTGATGGCCGAGCTGTTCGACTACAAGCAGGACCACTGGTCGCCGGAGCTGCGGAGCATCGGCTTCCATCTGGGCAAATTCATCTACCTGCTGGACGCCTACGATGACCTGGCACGGGACGAGAAAAAGGGCGCATACAATCCGCTGCGCTCCCTCAGCCGTCAGCCCGGCTATGAGGAAGAGATGCGGGACATCTTCGAGCTGCTGTTGGCCCGGTGCGCCAGAAGCTTCGAGCGTCTGCCCTGCGTGGAGGACGCGGACCTTCTGCGGAACATCCTGTATTCCGGCGTGTGGCTCAAATACAACTGCAAGCAGGCCAAAGAGGCCCAGAAAAAGTAACCAATTCCGCCCAAAAGGCGGATTTTGTCTTGATTTTGCAGGCACTGTCCTGTAGACTGTAATATTGTATGGAACGAAAAGGCCGCGCATGGCCTGAGAGACGTGAGGAAGTAGACCCATGAGAGATCCCTATGAGGTGCTGGGCATCCAGCGCGGCGCAACCGACGACGAGATAAAGAAAGCCTACCGTGCCAAGTGCAAGCGCTGGCACCCCGACCTGAACCCCAACGACCCCACCGCCGAAGAGCACTTCAAAGAGGTGCAGGCAGCTTACGACGCCATCACCAAGGGCGACACCGGCCCCCAGATGGGCGGACAGCCCGGCGGCGGTTACGGCTACGGCCAGCAGGGTTATTATCAGGGCGGCTACCAGCAGGGATACGATCAGGGCTACAGCCAGAACGGCTGGCAGCAGGGCGATTTCGGCTTCGGGTTCGACCCGTTTGGTTTCGGATTTGGTTTTGGCGGCTACCAGCAGCAGAGCGGGGCCAGCTACTCCGGCTCTGACAGCCCCGAGATGCAGGCGGCCCGCAACTTTGTGGCCAATGGCCGCTACACGGAGGCCCGCCGGGTGCTGGACAGCATGAACAGCCGCTCAGCGCGGTGGTACTACCTCTCCTCGCTGGCCAATCAGGGCCTCGGCAACAGCATCGATGCGCTGCAGGACGCCCGCCGCGCCGTTCAGCTGGACCCCAATAACACCGAGTACCAGATGCACCTGCGCCGGATGCAGAATCCCGGCCAGACCTACCGCACCCAGACCACCTACGCCCAGCCCGGCGGGCTGATGCGCTGGTGCTGGAGCATGATTTTGCTCAATCTGCTCTGCAACTGCTGCTGTGGCGGCGGCTGGGGCTGGCGGTTCCGGATGTAACTAAAAAACGAAGGAGCATTGCTAATGCAGTGCTCCTTCGTTTTTTAGCGTTCGGCCAGTCTCGCAATTCCGAGGCCATCCTTCACTTCGACCTCAACAGCAGAATCCCGAGATTCATCTTCATAGCTAAGCAGCATCCACCTGTTCCAATAAAGTTGGTATCTCCTCTCTATCGGCCTTGCTCCGTTCATGAGGTCCTCTTCAAAAAAAAAATCCATTTTCATCTGTGGCCATTTTATAGAAATTTTCCTTTTCTTCCTCCAATTCATTTGGGTGCTCTATGTAGGCTTTCAGCTTTGTATTCGGCAGAGGATAATCGTCTCCCGCCCATACGAGCACCCGGAATTCCTCGTCCTCCGACTCTTCTTTTGTCTCCCGCATGGAAACATAAGCTCCTTCCCATCCGTCCTTTTTTCCTCCGGCTACAACTTGAAGGGAGTAGGGTGAAACATAGGGACTGTAACCGTCCGCTTCTACCGCATAGTAGTATATCCCGGGATGCAATTTTTCAAACACCATCGGTTTCGATAACTGCCCTCGTTTCATCTGTACAATTTTCCGCGTTTCGGCATCCAGAAGCGATATGATTACCTGATGCTTGCTAAGGTCATAGTAGTTATACAGCACCATATCGCTGCTGTCACCCAAGTATTTTGCCTTGGAGCAAAACAAAAAGGGGGATGCGGTTATCTTGAATTTGTCCTCAGCACACGGTTGGATCTTCTCTCTATCAAATTCGAAGTCCAGCTTTTCAGCTTTCGGTATGGGTTTCCGACCCTTGTCCCACGTTACATAGAGAATGATGTCCACCTTTTCCCCCATCCGATGATAAATAAGGCTTCCCGGCACATAGTTGATGCCGTACACCTTGAATTCCCCATCACTCTCCTCTACGTCCTCATTTTCTCTTTGGTTCGCCGCCTCGTCATACATGACGTCCGCTATACTGCCGGGCGCGGTGATTTCACTTTCCACCTTCTCATAACTGTCGTAGAAATTGATGTTTGGCACCTCGTAATAGTGAAGCTTGCAGTATTCTCCGTAACAAAAAAAGATAATTGCAACTACCAAAAACAGTTCTCCTGCACACCGCTTCAGAGGCTTCTCTTCCTCCTTATCATTCTCCGAATCCTTATTCTCCTGAAAGAGCTGAGCGATTGCCACGACTGCAGCAATCCCCATGATCACCGATGTTGTAGAGTTATAGATCGTAAGCATTCCTTTTGCAAACACCGGATCTATAGAATCACGAAGGAAATCCATCATCATCCCCAGCATCTTCATTCCCCCTTTTTATTTTTTTCGTCCGTGACTCTATAATAAACATTTTCCCGACACATTTCAAGGAGTTTTTTGTAGTTTTTACTACAATCTTTTCGTGGATATTTTTCTTATATATACATCATGCACAATTTTATTTGAAATAAACTAGTATACATAACAGATTGCGTGTGTTTTTCCAAAATTTGTTTTCGTGTGTACACGCAAAAAAGAGTGCCACCGCACGATTCCTCGTGCAGCGGCACTCTCATTTCATTTTACTTTTTTCAGAACAGCACCCTTTAGCTGATGACGATGGTCCGTGTGATCTTCTCGCAGGAATAGTTTCCGGAGACTGTTGCCGTCTGGGTGTAGATACCCGGCTGCGTCGGGAACTCCGTGGACTTGCTGCTGAACAGGCCCTTCTTTTTATAAGTACAGGTGACCTTGGCATTATCGACCACCACGCCGTCCGACTCCAGCAGAGCGCCGACATTGTGTGCCTCAGCCTCGGCCAGCGTCATCCCGGCGGGCAGGTCTTCGGCCCAGTAGAGGCGGACGCCCTCGGTCTTGGGCTTTATCTTGAACATGGCCACACCGGCGGTGTTCAAATCGCCGGATTCCAGCGCCACGGCACCCGCAACATAGCTGCCCGAATCCACGGGCTGTTCATCCAGATAGATGCGGCTGAACGCGCCCTCGGGAAGGTAGCGGCGGATGAGCTCGAGAGAGAGCTTCAGGCCCATGGACATATCTTTCAGGGTGGGGATATAGAATTTCAGGGTATCCATCACCTTGACGACCTCATCGGCCACGCCCAGCAGCACACTGACGTCGTTGCCGTCGATGAGCTGTTTGACATAGGCGTAGACATTGAACTCTTCTACCTGATCAGGGGTCTTGGACATCTTGCGGGGCAGGGGTATCATCTTGAGCAGGGTGCGGAGCTTATCGGAGCACGAGGGTGACGTAGCCCTTGGCTTCGCCCTTGACGCCCAGCACCACGCCGATATACTGCGCGTCCGCCGGGCGGGTGACCACCGACAGCTCGAACGGGGAGCCATAGACCAGCTTTCCGGCAGCCTGCAGACGAATGGAGACGACTTCATTCGTCTCTTCCAGCCGGGTCTGAGAGGCGCGGGGCAATTCGGTCTCTGCCGAGGCGGCCAGCACCGGGGTCACCATGCTCAGCATGAGGGCTGCTGTGAGAAGCAGCGAAAGCATTCTTTTGGCCTTCATATGGACAAACCTCCTGTATTCATCATCTTCAGCCGGGCGGGCCGCACAGGCTGACACTCCGGCTAGTATGATTTTACCGCAAATCCCTGCTGTGGTCAATGACGGGATTCAAGCGCATCCGCTTACGAAAGACCGCCGCCCCGGCAGGGCAGCGGCCTCAGAAAATTTTATCGCAGCATCACAGGATGCGCACCCGGACGACGGCGGGGATGGCCGAGAGCTTCGCGGCCAGTGCATCATTCACGGCACCGGTGGCGTCCAGCATGGTGTAGGCCATGTTCTTCTTGCTCTTGTTCACCATGTTCTCGATGTTCAGGCCCGCCTCCGTGGTCAGGGCGGTGATCTGGCTGATCATGCCCGGCTCGTTCTTGTGGATGATGCAGATGCGCTTGCCGCCGGCGCGGGGCTGATGCACCTCGGGCATGTTCACCGAGTGGATGATGTTGCCGTTCTTGAGGTAGTCGCTGAGCTCCTGGGCGGCCATGACCGCGCAGTTGTCCTCGGCCTCCGGGGTGGAAGCGCCCAGATGAGGCGTGCAGATGACGCCCGGACGACCCAGCAGAGCTTCCGTGGGGAAGTCGGTCATGTAGCCGGACACTTTGCCGGTGTCAAGGGCTTCCAGCAGGGCGTCGGTGTTCACCAGCTCACCGCGGGCGTAATTCAGCAGCTTGACACCGTCCTTGCAGAGGGCCAGCGTCTGGGCATTGATGGTGTCCTTGGTGGTGGGCAGATACGGCACATGGATGGTGATGTAGTCGCAGAGGGGAAGCATATCATTCAGGTTGACGCAGTGACGGACCTGACTGCTCAGGTTCCACGCAGCATCAATGGAGATATAGGGGTCATAGCCGTAGACTTCCATGCCCAGCTCGATGGCGCAGTTGGCAACGCGGGAACCGATGGCACCCAGGCCGATGACGCCGAGGGTCTTGCCCTTGATCTCGTTGCCCACGAACTGCTTTTTGCCCTTCTCCACGCTCTTTGCCATGGCGGGGTCGCCGGCAAGACCCTGAGTCCACTGGGCAGCGGCCGCCACATTGCGGCTGCCCGCGATCAGCATACCGATGACCAGTTCCGCCACAGCGTTGGCGTTGGCACCGGGAGTGTTGAACACCACGATGCCCTGCTCACTGCACCGGTCGAGAGGAATATTGTTGACACCGGCACCGGCACGGGCAATGGCCAGCAGGTTGTCATTGAAGGTGGTGTTCAGCAGGTCGGCGCTGCGGACAAGGATGCCGTCGGGGGCGTCGGCGTCCACCGAGACATCGAACAGGTTTTTGTTCAGCTTTGCCAGACCTACCGGGCTGATGGCGTTCAGGGTTTTGATGGTGAACATACTTTCCTATCTCCTATACACAAAAACTCATGCATTCTCTTTGCGGAACTTCTCCATGAAGTCCACCAGCTTGTCGATGCCCTCGGCCGGCATTGCGTTGTAGATGGAGGCGCGCATACCGCCCACGAGGCGGTGGCCCTTCAGGTTGACGAAACCGGCGTCTGCGGCCTCGGCGCAGAACTTCTTGTCGAGGTCGGGGTCAGGGCTGGTAAAGGTAACATTCATCGTGCTGCGGTAGCGGTGCTCCACGGGATTATTGAAGAAGTCCTGACCATCGAGGTAGTCGTACAGGACCTTGGCCTTGGCCTCGTTGATCTTCTGCATATTGGCAAGACCGCCGATGTCGTTTTCCAGATACTTGAGCACCAGACCGGTCATGTAGATGCACCAGCAGGGCGGCGTATTGTACATGCTGTCCTTGGCCAGCAGGGTGGTGTAGTTCATCATGGTGGGTACATTGTCGGCGGCGTGACCCAGCAGGTCGTCCCGGACGATGGCGATGGCCATGCCAGCGGGGGCGACGTTCTTCTGGACGCCGAAGTAGATGCAGCCGTACTTGGTGACGTCCACCGGCTTGGAGAGGATCATGGAGCTCATATCCGCCACCAGCGGCACCCCCTCCACCTGAGGCACCTCGACATACTGGGTGCCGAAGATGGTGTTGTTCTGGCAGATGTGGATGTAGCTTGCATCCTTGTCGTAGTCGATGGCGTTCACGTCCGGGATGTAGGTGAAGTTCTTATCCTTGCTGGACGCGACGATTTTGGCCTCGCCGAACTTTGCGGCTTCCTTTGCGGCCAGGTTGGAGAAGTTGCCGGTGACGATGTAGTCGGCCTTGCCGGTGGTCATGAAGTTCAGCGGCACCATGGCGAACTGCTGGGTCGCGCCGCCCTGGAAGAAGCCGACCTTATAATTATCGGGAATGTTCATCACCCGGCGCAGGGTGGCTTCGGTGTCGGTGATGATGGCGTCGAACCACTTGCTGCGGTGGCTCATCTCCATCACGCTCTGGCCGCTGCCGCCGTATTCGAGCAGCTCTGCCTGAGCCTGCTTGAGCACCTTTTCGGGTAACATGCTGGGACCTGCGCTGAAATTATAAACTCGTGCCATGACGGATTCTCTCCTTTTCCTCTATCTGACGGCCCGTTCGGGCGTTGTGCTCTGGATTTGTCCGTAGTATAATGGTTTTGAGGGGTGCAAAACAAGAGCATCTTTGCACAAAGTTGAGCCGTCAAAGCCCGGGCGGGCGCACGAAGCGCACAAATGTCCTCGTGCAGGGGACGTTTTCAAAGACATTTGTAAAACAGATAGTGGAGAGCCGCATGGCTTCTGGGTTTTCTGCTCTTGTTCTTTTTCCTGATTTTTGGTACAATGTCAGTATCTAAGACAAATGTAAAATTAAGTTTTTTACTCAAAAAGGAGAGATGGCCCCCATGTATGGCATTCCGGACAGGCTGAAAGCCCTTTCGGCGGCGGAGGAACAGGTGCTTCTGGCCCTGTGGGACTGCAAACCGCCCGTGTCGCGGCGGGACATCGGTGCGCGTCTGGCCGAAAAAGGCTGGGCCGCCGCCACTGTGCTGAACTTTTTATACCGGCTGGAAGAGAAGGGCTGGGTCACCTGCACCAAAGAGCAGAACCACAACCTCTACGCCCCCACCGTCACCCGCCGGGCCTACGGCGTCTACACCATGAGCCAGCGTCTGGACACCGTCTTTGGCGGCGACCTCGCACAGGCTGTGCGGGCGCTGGTGAGCGAGAGCGGCTGCTCCCAGAGCGAGCTGGAACAGGCCATCGCTGTACTGAACGAAAAGCACGCAGAATCGGAAGAATATGACCTGTATGATCCGTACGGTTAAACCTCTCAGTCTCGCTGCGCTCGCCGGCTTCCCTGTTAGGGGAGCCCTTGGCAGGCCGCTCAACTCGTACTGGATGAAAACGCACTGCCATCCGTAAGGCAATGGACCCTGCGGTCTGGTTTCAGGAGGATATGATAATGGATTGCAAACTTCGCGCCAAAAACTGCGGCGGCTGCACGATGCTGGCCACCGAATACGCCGCACAGCTCAAAAAGAAGGAGGCCGACGTCCGCGCCCTGCTGGGCAAATACGGCCCTGTCGCCCCTATCCGGGGGATGGAAACGCCCTACCACTACCGCAACAAGGTCATTTCCACCTTTGCCCCCGCTGCCGGTGGAAAACTCACCTCCGGCATCTACGCGGCCCGCACCCACAAGGTGCTGCCGGTGGAGAGCTGCCTTTTGCAGGACGAGATACTGGACAAGGTGATGCTGGCCGTCCGCGCCGCCGCCAACGCCTGCCGCTACCAGCCCTTCAACGAGGACAAAGGCACCGGCCTGCTCCGCCACTGCCTGCTCCGCCGGGGCGTCGCCACCGGTCAGGTGATGGTGGTGCTGGTCACGGCCCAGCCCGTGCTGCCCGGCGCGAAGAACTTCGTGAAAGCCCTGCTGGCCGAGGCCGAAAAGCGGGGCGTCCCCGTCACCACCGTCGTACAGAACTACAATCCCCGCCGCACCAGCGTCGTTTTGGGCGAGGACGAAAAAGTCCTCTACGGCAAGGGCTTCATCCTCGACACCCTCTGCGGCAAGACCTACGCCCTCAGCCCCCGCAGCTTCTATCAGGTGAACCCCGTCCAGACCGCCGTGCTCTACGGGCTGGCCGTCGATGCCGCCCACCTCACCGGCAAAGAAGTCGTCCTCGATGCCTACTGCGGCATCGGCACCATCGGCCTGACGGCCTCTGACAAGGCCCGGCAGGTGGTGGGCGTGGAAGTGAACCGGGACGCCGTCCGGGACGCCATCGGCAACGCGAAGCACAACGGCGTAAAAAACGCCCGCTTCTTTGCCGCTGACGCCACCGCATGGATACGGGAAGCCGCCGACGCGGGCCAGAAGGCCGACGTCGTCTTCATGGACCCGCCCCGGGAGGGTTCGACGCCCGCCTTCATCGAGAGCGTGGCCCGCATGGCCCCGAAGCGCATCGTCTATGTCAGCTGCAACCCCGAGACGATGGCCCGCGACCTCGCTCTCCTGACCCAGAAAGGCTACCGCGCCGAGGGCTTCACGCCGGTGGATATGTTCCCCCACAGCGCACATTGCGAAGTGGTCGGGTCGCTGGTTCGTATAAAATAAAAGAGGAAAAAGATATGGCATCGTTTTCTGGCATCAAGAACACCCTGCTGGCCGAGCAGGTGGAAGAGCAGCTGTACGAGTACATCACAAAGCTGCCCCTGAAGGCAGGCGACAAACTGCCCAACGAATTCAAGCTGGCGGAGATGTTCGGGGTAGGCCGCAGCACAGTGCGGGAAGCCGTAAAGCTCCTGGTCTCCCGGAACGTCCTCGAGACGCGGCGCGGCTCCGGCACCTATGTAAAAGACCTCGTCCCCACCGACCTCGACCCTTTGAATCTGCGCAACGTAGAAGATAAGGTCACACTGGCCATGAATCTGGTGGACCTGCGCCTCATCCTGGAGCCGGGCATCGCCGAGCTGGCAGCCTACAACGCCACCGACGAAGAGATCGAACATCTGAAAGACCTGTGCGACGCTGTGGAATATAAGATAGATCATGACCTCTATTACATCCAGGACGACATCGATTTCCACACCTACATCGCCCGGTGCAGCAAAAACAAGGTGGTGGAGCAGATCATCTCCATCATCGAGACGGCGGTGCTGATGTTCGTGAACCTGACTCACCGCCGCCTGCGGCAGGAGACCATCATCACCCACCGCGCCATCACAAAATCCATCGCCGAGCACGACCCCGTAGGGGCGCGCAGCGCCATGACGATGCACATTTCCTATAACCGGGCCGCCATCAAAGAGATCTACGATGCACGGAACCGGGAGCTGGAAAATCAGGAACAATGACACTGCAGAGAGGTGCTACGGCACCTCTTTTTGATTTTCAGGCTGCTGTTTTGCGGCAAAAGTTGTCTGACTGATTTTGCAAAAAAGTTTACATTTTCGATTTAATTCGTTCACACGACGAAATTTTTCTTCATTTTTGAGCAAAATGCACAATCAAAAAATCGCGTAATGTGGGAAAAGTAGAAGCTTCCGGAAACAACTTGCTGTGAAAATCCGGAAGTGGTATCATGAAGCCAGAAAAAGTCGTGCGACAATTTTTCTGTTCAGAGCATCAAGAAAAGGAGAAAACAATGAAGTTGAAAACCGGTATCATCGGCTGCGGAAAGGTCGGCGATTTCCATGCAAAGGCATACGCCCAGCTGGAGAACAGCGAGTTCACTGCCGTGTGTGACGCCAATCTGGAGCGTGCAAAAGCCTTCGCAGAGCGATACAATGTCCACGCCTATTCGGACATTGCGGAGATGATCCAGAAAGAACATCTGAACGTCGTCAGCGTCTGCACCCCGCACCCCATCCACTGCGACCCCGCTGTGACCGCAGCGGAGAACGGCTGCAACGTCCTCATCGAGAAGCCTCTGGCTTCCAGCCTCGCTGACTGCGACCGCATCATCGAGGCAGGCGACAAGAACCACGTCACCATCGGCACGATGGTGCAGCGCCGCTTCTACCGCCCCTGTATGCGCATCCACGAGGCCATCGAGGCCGGCAAGATCGGCAAGCCGGTGCTGGGCATGGTCACCATGCTGGGCTGGCGTGATAAGGCCTACTACGACAGCGACGCATGGCGCGGCACTTGGAAGGGCGAAGGCGGCGGCGTTCTGGTCAACCAGGCACCCCATCAGCTCGACCTGCTGCTGTGGTACATGGGCGACGTCGATGAAGTATACGGCGTCTGGAAGAATCTGAACCACCCCTACATCGAAGTGGAAGATACCGCCGTGGCCGTCGTCAAATTCAAGAGCGGCGCCGTGGGCAACATCGTGGTCAGCAACAGCCAGAACCCGCCCTCTACGGCAAGGTACACGTCTTCGGCGAGAACGGTGCAGGCGTGGGCGTCCAGACCGACGGCGGCGCAATGTTCATCGCCGGTATGTCCACCATCACCGAGCCGCCCTACAACGACCTGTGGACCGTTGAGGGCGAGGCCGACAAGCTGGAGGACTGGAAGAAGGGCGACTGCGACTTCTTCAACAGCGTGGACTCCATGTACTACTACCATCAGGAGCAGATCAAGGACTTCCTCCACGCCGTGGAGACCCACACTAAGCCCTTGGTGGACGCCCGCGACGGCCGCAAGACCGTGGAGCTGTTCGAGGCCATCTACCGCAGCACCCAGACCAACTCCGTCATCAAATTCCCCATCCGCTGAGATGAGCAAAAAGGAGTGCTGCTGCTTATGAAGACCTCTTATAATGAAGCCTGCGCCCGCGACTGCTCTACTCTGGAAAAGGATCTCGCCCTCTGCGAGAAAGCCGGCTTCGATTACATCGAAATACGACTTGATCTGCTCCGGGGCTGGCTCAAGGAGCACACAGTAGAGCAGCTCAAGGAATTTTTCGAAACGCATCGGCTCAAGCCCCACGCCATCAACGCCGTCTACCTGCATCAGGGGATGCTGCCGGACGAAACGCCCGACTGGGACGACCCCGCCATGCAGGACTTCAAGCTGGCCTGTGAGGTGGGCAGCGCCATCGGCAGCGGCTACGTCATCATCGTGCCGCCCCTCGACCCCAGCGGGGTGTTCACCGGTGATGTGGCCGCTGCAGAGCAGGAGTGCATCCGCATCCTGAAAAAGCTCTCGGCGCTGGCCCGGCCCTACGGCATGAAGCTCTGCTTCGAGCTGGTTGGCCTGCGCAAGAGCTGTGTGCGCAGCATCGAGGCCGCCGACCGCATCGTGCGGGCCGTGGACGAGGACAACACAGGCTTCGTGTTCGATTCCTACAACATCCACCTCAACGGTCACTGCAACGATTTCAGCGCCATCAAAAACGTGCAGCCCGAAAAGATCTTTGCCGTCCACCTGATGAGCGCCGACGACGTCCCCGAAAGCGAGATGGGGCAGGACAAGCGCTGCTTTGCCGGCACCGGCGTCGTGGACACCGACAGTTTTTTGCAGACCCTGAAATGCTGCGGCTACGACGGCATGGTTTCGGTGGAGACCTTCCGCCCCGAATACTGGGCCAAGACCCTGAGTGGGTCATCGAGAACGCCTATCGTACCACCCGTGAAGCTCTGGAGAAAAACGGTTGTCTCTAATGGTCCGCCCCTGCCCTGAGGGGCAGGTAATATAAATTCAAGCAATAGGAGGAAACACAATGGATGTTACACGATTGCTCATAGCCTTGTTCGTTGGCATGGCCGTATTGATCTTCCTGATCATGAAAACCCGCCTTCACCCGTCCCTGTCGCTGGTGATCTCGGCCTGCGTGGTCGGCATTGTCGGCGGCGTCGAGCTTGCCAGCATCCCTGGCCTCATCACCTCGGGCTTCGGCAACACGCTGGCCGGAATCGGCCTTGTGATTGCCTTTGGCTGTATGATGGGTCAGATCATGGAGGAGTCCAACTCCGCCAAGGTCATGGCACACACCTTCATCAAGGCGCTGCACGGCAAGAATGAGGAGATTGCACTGGCCATCACCGGCTTCCTAGTCTCCATTCCCATCTTCGCCGACTCTGCCCTGATCCTGCTGGCTCCGCTGGTCAAGTCCATTTCTCAGACCAAGAAAAAGTCCCTTACCGGTCTGGCTCTGGCTATGGCCTGCGCCCTCAACATCACCCACGCTTCCGTACCTCCCACGCCCGGTCCTCTGGCCGTCATTGCACAGTTTGGTGACACCATTGATCTGGGTACCTACATCTTGTTTGCCATTGCGATGGGCATCCCCTGATGGTTCTCATCGGCATCATGAGCCGCATCGTCGGCCGCAAGTGGTACAAGGTCGTGGACGAAAACGGCGAGATCGTTGATGTCGCGCCCGAAAATATCGAGGAATACGCACGCATCTCCTCCCAGGCTACCGTGCCTGAACTGGACCCCAACGAGAGCTATCCCTCCGTCGTCATGTCCTTCGCCCCCATCTTTGTCCCTGTTATCCTCATCCTCGCAAGCACCTTCACCAGCATGATGTACAAGGGCGACCCCACCCCGGTCACTGAGATCATCGGCTTCCTGGGCAGCCCTGTTATCGCCATTTCCATCTCCCTGCTGGTGTCCATCTACGGTCTGGCCGGCAACAAGTCACGTCAGGAGGTTCTGGACTGCCTCGAGCGCGGTGTTAAGAGCTGCGGTACCGTCATCCTCATCACCGGCGCAGGCGGCGCATTCGGCAACATCATCAAGTCCAGCGGCATCGGCGACGTCATCGCAAACGGCCTCGCCAGCGCCAATATGCCTATCCTGCTTCTTCCCTTCCTGATGGCCGCTATCCTGAAGCTGGTCCTCGGCAGCGGTACCGTTGCCATGACCACTACCGCAACCATCTGCGCACCCATCCTGATGCAGATCCCCGGCGCAAACATGATGTACTGCGCCTACGCAGCCTGCATCGGCTCTCAGGTGTTCTCGCTGCACAACGACAGCTTCTTCTGGGTTCTCACCCGTACCTTTAAGTTTGATAAGCTGGATGTTCAGATCCTCGGCTACGAGGGTATGCAGTTCATCTGGTCCTGGGTTGGCTTTGGCCTGCTGTGCATTGTAAACGCAGTGTTCTAACTGAACAGCAAAAGCCCGGACGCTCTCCGGGCTTTTGCTGCTATAAAAAGGAAAGGATATTACTATGAGATTTGGATGCTGTGGCAGTCTAGTGGCCCAAAATCCCGATAAGACCGGTGTTGAGATTGTCGAAAAAATTGCTCAGTACGGGTATGATTATATTGAGTTGCCGCTGGCCGAAATGATGGAGCTGTCCGACGCCGATTTCGCCGCGCTCTGCAAACGTGTGGAGCGCAGCGGCATCCGGTGCGAGGCGTGCAACAACTTCTTCCCCGGCAGGATTCGCCTTACCGGCCCGGACGTGGACGAGCAGGCCATCCGTGCCTATTACGCCAAAGCGCTGGAGCGCGCCGCCACTCTGGGCGTGAAGTCCATCGTGTTCGGCAGTGCCGGTGCCAAGCGGGTACCGGAGGGCTTCGATATGGATAGGGCCTACCAGCAGGTGGTGCAGGTGACCTGTGAGACCGGCGAAGCTGCCGCCAAGTACGGCATCACCATCGTCATCGAGCCGGTGCGGATGCCTGACTGCAATATCATCAACACCTTTGCCGAGGGCGTACAGCTGGCAAAGACCGTCGGCCTCGACAACGTAAAGGTGCTCATCGACTTCTACCACATGGTGTGCGAGAAAGAAAACCCCGAAGTACTGCGGAAATACGGCAAAGAGTATCTGCGCCATGTGCATTTCTCCTATCCCAGCATTCCCGAGATCGACGGTGTACGTGACCCGGACAACATCCGCACCATCTTTGAGGGCGAACTGCACCGCCGGGGCTGGTGGCGCACCTTCCTCCTGCCGCGAAGAGTGGGACTACACCGACTTCATCCAGGCGCTGAAGGACTGCGGCTATCAGGGCCGGGTCAGCCTCGAAGCCCCGGTAACGGATTTCGACCGGCAGGCCCAGGAGGCCCTCGCCTTCATGAAAGCTGAATTTTAACTCCGAAGGAGGTCTTCCCCGTGACAGAACAAACAACGCTTCAGGCCCTCACCCGCCGCCGGATCGCGCTGATCGCGGCTTACGCCGTGACCGTAGCGGCCTACGCCGCAGCGATCCTTCTAATCTTAGTCGATCTGCGCTACGCCGTAGCGGTGGTAAACGTGGCGACGCTTTTCTATCTACTGGTGGTGCGTCGGATGGACAAGCGCTATGAGCTGGCATTCGCCAACGCCAGTATGCGGTACGGCTGCGGACACTGCCTGCAGGACGTTGCGGTAAAGACCAAAGCACGGGACGCCCTGAGCCACGCGCAGGCAGAGCAGATGAGTCTGCTTCCTACCCGCGAGGCCGGCGGCGTAGCCACCTCGATGGAGATGACAGGCCGGCTGGACGGTCGGAGCGTCAAGGTGTGCGAGGCAGCTTTCTGCTACGATCTGCCGGCCGGCAGCCGTCAGAAAATTGGCCTGAAAAACGGCGTCTGGATGGAGCTTGAGCTTCCCGGCACCGCCGCCCACACCGTTCTGGTGCCTGAGACCGCGCTGGATGAGGCCGTGTGCGCCGGGTACTATGAGGGAAAAGGGCTTCACTCCTTTGCAAAGGCCCCCCGGGGCTGGGCCGTTTTTACGGAGAATGATCTCGACGCGGCCCGTCTTCTGTGCAAGAGCGAGAGTCTGCGCCAAAAGCTGGAAACTTCCCAAAGCAGCATGATCCTCGCCGTGAAGGGCAGCCGTCTGGCGGCCTACAGCTTCCCCCGCAGCCTGAGCTTCACCACCCCGCTGCTGGGCCAGCTGACACAGGAGATCCTCGAGTGGGACCGCCTGCCCGAGCTGGGCTGGCTCGCCGAGCTTTCGGCCATGCTGGGATGTCACACCGCCAAAAACGGCCAGACCGTCACGCTGAATGCCTCCCCGTCAGTGACGCCATCTAAAAAGAGAACGAACAACCGATAAAACAAGGAAGACTTTATGGAACTCACTAGTCAAAAATGCGCAAGCTGGCTCCCGAGCTGGACCCGCTCCGTCTGGGTACCGGCTGGACGCCGGATGAACTTTCCAAGCCTCAGATCATCGTAGAAAGCACCTTTGGCGACAGCCACCCCGGCAGCGGCCATCTGGACAAGCTGGTCAACGCCGCCTGCAAGGGCGCAGCCGAGGCCGGCGGCCACGGCGCCCGGTACTTTGCCACCGACATCTGTGACGGCGAGAGCCAGGGAACGGACGGCATCAACTACAGTCTTGCGAGCCGCGAGATGATCGCCAATATGATCGAGATCCACGCGAATGCGACCCGTTTGACGGCGGCGTCTATCTGTCGAGCTGCGACAAGGGTATGCCCGCAAACCTCATGGGCCTGGCCCGGGTGAACATCCCCTCGGTGGTGGTCACCGGCGGCACCATGCACGCAGGCCCGGAGCTGCTGACGCTGGAGCAGCTTGGCATGTACAGCGCAAAATATGAGCGCGGCGAGATCGATGAAGCAAAGCTCAACTGGGCCAAGCAGAACGCCTGCCCCAGCTGCGGTGCCTGCAGCTTCATCGGCACCGCCTCCACCATGCAGATCATGGCTGAGGCTCTGGGTCTGGCCCTGCCGGGCAGCGCCCTGCTGCCGGCCACCAGCCCCGACCTGGTGGAGTACGCCCGCCGGGCCGGCTATCAGGCCGTCGTCCTCGCCAAACAGGGCCTGCGCCCTAGCGACGTCGTGACGATGGACAGTTTCGAGAACGCTATCATGGTCCACGCGGCCATCTCCGGCTCCACTAACGCCCTGCTCCATCTGCCTGCTATCGCCCATGAATTTGGCATCTCCATCGACGGCGACACCTTTGACCGTCTCCACCGCGGCGCAAAGTACCTGCTGGACATCCGCCCGGCCGGCCGCTGGCCCGCAGAGTTCTTCTACTATGCCGGCGGCGTGCCTGCCATCATGGAGGAGATCCGGGATGTGCTCCATCTCGACGCCATGACCATCACCGGCAAGACGCTGGGCGAGAATCTGGACGAGCTGAAGGCGAACGGCTTCTACGAGCACTGCCAGCAGCTGCTGGACGAGGCGAATGCCCGCTGCGGCATCAAGCTGACCCGCGCCGACATCATCCGCCCGGCTTCCGACCCCATCGGCACCGACGGCAGCATCGCCATCCTGAAGGGCAACCTTGCCCCGGAGGGCGCGGTCATCAAACACACCGCCTGCCCTAAGGAGATGTTCCAGGCTGTGCTCCGCGCTCGCCCCTTCGACAGCGAAGAGGAATGTCTGGACGCCGTGGTCCACCACAAGGTGGAAAAGGGCGACGCCGTCTTCATCCGCTACGAAGGCCCTCAGGGCAGCGGCATGCCGGAGATGTTCTACACCAGCGAGGCCATCAGCTCGGACAAGGAGCTGGGCCGCAGCATCGCCCTCATCACGGATGGCCGCTTCTCCGGTGCATCCACCGGCCCCGTCATCGGCCACTGCAGCCCTGAGGCCCAGACCGGCGGCCCCATCGCTCTGGTGGAAGAGGGCGACCTCATCGAAATCGACATCCCCGCCCGCAAGCTGAACATTATCGGCATCAAGGGGGAGCGCAAGTCCCCCGAAGAGATCGACGCCGTGCTGGCTCAGCGCCGCGCTGCATGGAAGCCGAAGCCCCGCCGTTACAAGCGCGGCACCCTGCGGCTGTTCAGTGAGCATGCCGCCAGCCCCATGAAGGGTGCCTACCTCGAGTATAACGACTAAGCTATTTTCTCATTTTCAAAACCTCCATCCTCTGCTTTGCAGAAAACCGCCCGGACGATGAGCGTCCGGGCGGTTTTCATTTTATATTCTTTTATCCTTACAGCCCGAACAACGCCAGAAGGCGGTGCCACAGGCGGAGGAAGAAATTGCCCTCCGAGGCAGTGTCTGCCGCCGTCTCCACCGGAGCCGTTTCGGCGGGCGTCTCGGCGGTCTTATAGAGGAACTTCACCCGGCTGGACGCACCCTCGGGTACACCGGCAAAGCTGGTGTAGTCGGCGAGGCGGCTGGTCATCTCTTCCACCACGGTCTGCAGGGCGTGGAGCTGGTCGGCGTCCAGCGCACCGGTGAGCTGAGAAATGCCCTCCTCATTGAACTGCACGAGGCCGCCGCTGAGCTGGTCGGTGCCGTTCTGGAGCTGGAGCACACCGTCATACAGGGCGGATGCGCCGCTGGCCAGCTGAGCGCTTCCGGCCTTGGCGGTGTGTGCGCCGTCAGCGGCCGCAGCCACGCCGTCGGCGTACTGGCCGACGCTGGACACGAAGAACTGTATCTGGCCCAGATTTTCTTTCAGGGCGCGGACGCTGGCCATATCCTCGCTGTTGGCGGTCTGGTAGACCATCTCGTCGTGGATCTTCTGCTGGGCGTCGCTGTCAGTGAGCTTTTTCAGCCAGCCCATGATGAAATCGGGCGAGAAGCTCTGCATCAGGCGCAGGGCGGCCTCAAGGTCGTGGTCGGTCCTGGTGGCCGCGAGGTAGAGTGCGATGTCCAGCTGGCTGGCCTTGAACTGCGGAGCCTGCTCCCAGATGGTGCGCACCATCTTTTTGCGGCCCGCCGCCAGCGTCTTGTCGCCCAGCGAGAGGATGTCGTCAATGACGGTTTCATACGTATCCCACGTCATCGGGGTGTCGATGAGGCCGTTCTCCATGAGGGTCTGGTTGGCGGATTCCAGCACGCCGTCGGCCACCTGCTGTGCGCCGGAAGTCAGGGCGGCGTTGTTGGACGTCAGGGTGTCCAGCCCTTCCGTCAGCTGGCCGAGGCCGCTGTCCAGCTGGTTGGCCCCATCCAGCAGAGCCAGCGAACCGGCGGCAAGCTGTGCCGCACCCGCTTTCAGCTGCGATGCACCGTCCAGCAGCTGGTTCATGGCATCATTCAGCGCCGCGATGCCGTCGGTCAAATCGTTGAGGCTGTCGAGATCGAAGACCTCATCCCCCTGCCCCAGTGCCTCGGCACTCGCCGCGCAGGCCAGCAGGATTTGAGGTGCCGTCAGCGACTCCACGTCGGCCTCCACGGTCACACTGTCCTGTAAGTACTCGGCGACGCCGTTCACCTGTTCGGGAAGCAAGCCGTCGAGGGACTCCTTCACGCCCGGCAGGGTGACGAAGGCCGCCACGCTGCTCTTGGCCGCACTTTCCAGCAGGCCGTTCACAGCGTTGACGTTGCTGGCGTCATCGCCCAGCACGACGCCCACCGCCGTGACCAGCGGGGTGACGATGGTGCGCTCTTTGCCGTTCACGGTCACCTTGCCGGTCTCATTGTTGGTCAGGTCGATGGTGAGCACGAGGTGGCCGCTCTGGCCCAGAAGCTCGCTGAGCGGGGCGGTCTTGCCGTCCAGCGTGTAGGTCACTTTGGCAGAGATGGGCAGCTGACGGTCCGTGTCGCCCTTGTAGTAAACATCGGTGTCGTCGGTGTTCCAGACCAGCGTATCGCCGTTCCGGGTGTACTCGGCGAAGCTCTCGGTGTTCACGATGTTTTTCAGGGTGGACCTGTCCTCCACACCGGCGAGGCCGTCGGCATTGTAAAGATGCTCGCTGACGGTGGTCTTGGTGACAGAGCCGTCCGCTGCCATGACGGCATACACCGTCTCATCCTTTGAGAAGGGCGCCTTGGTCGCCGCAAAGGCGGGCTGACAGAGGCTGACCGTCAGGGTCAGGGCAAGCGCCGCAGAGCCAGCGCGGCGCAGAAAATTCTGAGTTTTTCTCATAGCATTCACTCCTTTGCAGCGTTGGGGGCGTTGAGCCAGTGGTAGGTGGTGCGGCAGATGAGGCCGTCCAGCAGCATCAGGCCGGCGGGCATCACCAGCAGGATGACCACCATACTGATGAGCGCACCTCGGGAGATGAGCATACAGATACTTTCCAGCAGTTCCACCTTGCTGATGGCCGCGACGCCGAAAGTGGCCGCGAAGAAGGTCAGGCCGCTTGTCAGGATGCTCTGGCTGCAGTGCTCGAGGGCCTGCTGTGCCGCCGCCTTGGGCGAGCGGAGGGCCAGCCGCTCTTCGCGGTAGCGGGTGGTCATGAGGATGGAGTAGTCCACCGTCGCGCCCAGCTGGATGGTGCCGATGACGATGCTGGCGATGAAGGGCAGCGAGTCGTCGATAAAGTACGGGATGCCCATGTTGATGGCGATGGCCGCTTCGATGCTGGCCACCAGCAGAATCGGCACCGACAGGCTGCGGAAGGACAGTGCGATGATGACCAGCACCGCCGCGATGGACCAGATGTTAACATTTTTGAAGTCCTCGTCGGCGATCTCCACGAGGTCTTTCATCATGGCACCCTCGCCGGTGACGAGGCCCTCGGGGTCTGCCTCTTTGACGAGGCGGACCAGCTCGTCCACCTGCGCGTTCAGCGCGTCGCTGCCCGACTTATAACGGCCATTGGCGAGGATGAGCTTGTAACCGCCGTTCTGGACGATGTTCATCAGCTCGTCGGGCAGAAGTTCCGTCTCAAAGCCCGGGCCGGTGATGGAGTCGAGGCTCACCACCTGGGTGATGCCGTCCACCGCCTTTATCTCATCGCAGAGGGTGGACACCTGAGAGACAGTCAGCTCCTCCCGTACGAGGATGAAATGGTTGGTCATCATGCCGAAGTCTTCGCCCAGCTTGTTCGTACCCACGATGCCGGGCATATCCTGCGGAAGAGCGGCAAAAATGTTGTAGTAAATATCGGTCTTGCTCTGGGCCAGCCCGAAGGGGATCATCAGCAGGACGAACACCACCACGACGGGCATCGGGTGCTTCGAGACAAAATGGCTCAGGTGGGTGAGCTTGGGCATAAAGGTGCGGTGGCGGTATTTTTCCACCCACTTATCGAAGAAGAGAATGAGCGAGGGCAGGATGACGACCGTGCAGATCACGCCCAGCGCCACGCCCTTTGCCATGACGATGCCGAGGTCTGCGCCCAGCGTCAGCTGCATGGCACAGAGGGCCAGAAAGCCCGCGATGGTCGTCAGGCTGGACGCCGTGATGGAGCTCATGGTCTTACAGATGGCGTTCTCCATGGCCTCTTCGTTGGAGGCAAAGAGCTCCTTTTCCTCGTCGTAGCGGTGGAGCAGGAAGATGGAGAAGTCCATCGTCACGCCCAGCTGCAGAACAGCCGCCAGCGACGCGGTGATAAAGCAGACCTGACTGAGGAAAATATTCGTGCCAAAGTTATAGACCAGCGGGAAGAGCAGACCCAGCATGAACAAAACGGCGTGAGCCAGCTTCCAGCGAGAGGAACAGCACCAGCAGACAGCCGCCCACGGCGCAGAGCACATACCAGGGCATCTCGCCCATGACCAGCTCTTTGGTGTCGCTCAGGATGACGCTGATGCCGCCGAAGAAGCAGTCCTTCCGGAGTATCTTCTTGATTTGGGCCACGGCTTGCATCGTCTCCTCGCTGACGCTGGAGCCGCCCAGCTGGACGATGAGGATGGTGGAGTCGTTCTTGCCGAACATAAACTGCTGGACATCCGCCGGCAGCATCTCCGTCGGCACCGCCGGGTCCAGCACGTCGCTGAGCCAGAAGGTGTTCAGCACGTCCGGCACCTCGTCGATCTCGGCCTTCATGGCCAGCAGCTCGTTGGTGGGCATCCCCTCCACAGTTATCATGTTGGTGGACGCCAGATGGTAATCCGTTTCCAGCAGCAGCTGACCCACGCGGGAGTCCAGCTCCTGAGGCAGGTAAGAAAGGATGTCATAGTTGATGGGCGTGGCAATGGCTCCCACTGCCGCCGGGATGAGCAGCAGGACCGCCGCGATGAGGATGAGCCTGCGCATCTTCACGATGGCCCTCGCTAATTTTTTCATTCATTTCCTCCCATTTTATCGTTCCGAAGAAAAACAACTTTTCTCGTTTTTCCGACACACATTATTATAGTACACTCACCCGGGGTGTCAAGAGACAGCTCTGCCGACGTTCTGCCTCCCCCTTTGCAAAACAAAAAGCGGGGCGCACAGGTGGTCAAGTCTGTGTGTCCCGCATTTTGTACTTTTTTGCACAGGCCGCCGTACCAGAGCGCCCCGCGCTGCGCGCAGGGAAAGCGGAGCAAACCATAAGCCGCTTTCTCTATAATTAGGAGAATGGAATGGAGGAACCGAATCGCCTCAAAGAGAGTTGCAGGCATCCCTTTGCAGTGAATCGGAGGAGCTTTGGTTAGATTTAACTAACCTCGCCGTGACAACAGGATACCATAGTTTGTCATGACTGTCAAGCCTGTTTTTCAAATTTTCAAAAAATTTTTCTCCGGCGGCCTCCATGAGCATTTTTCATAACAAAACCGCCATCTCTTGTAGAAAATCCACAGGTTTCCTCTTGCTTTTTCTGAGAATCACTGTTATTATATTGTCAGGCCGTTGCAGTCGGACTCGATTGCCTGTCTGCAGCGGCTCATAAACAGCGCAGGGTTGCCATCCAAATACCTCTGCGCCCTGTACCACCCTGTCTTTCAGAAACCGCAATCGGCGGCTTTTTTAAGGCGGAACAGTTAGACTGCTCTAACTAATTATTGCAAAGCAGATTGGTCGTAGCGTCAGGAACGGAGCAAGGAGGTTCCAATGATCGATTTTGAACAGTGGGAAGGCTTTGAGGGCCGCATCTGGAAAGAGGAAGTCAACGTCCGCGACTTTATCCAGAAGAACTACACCCCTTATGACGGCGACGAGTCTTTCCTGGCTGGCCCCACCGAGGCCACCGATAAGCTCTGGGGCGCACTGCAGAAGCTGCAGAAGGCCGAGCGCGCCAAGGGCGGCGTTCTGGACATGGAGACCGAAGTCGTCTCCGGTCTGACCGCCTACGGCCCCGGCTACATCGACGAGAGCCTGAAAGAGTTTGAGCAGATCGTCGGCCTGCAGACCGACAAGCCCCTGAAGCGTGCATTCATGCCCTACGGCGGCATCAAGATGGCGGAGCAGGCCTGCACCACCTACGGCTACCAGCCCAGCGAAAAGCTGCACGAGATCTTCACCGAGTACACCCGCACCCATAATCAGGCTGTGTTCGATGCCTATACCCCCGAGATGAAGACCGCCCGCCACACCCACATCATCACCGGCCTGCCCGACACCTATGGCCGTGGCCGTATCGTCGGTGACTACCGCCGTGTGGCACTGTACGGCATCGACGCCCTCATCAAGTTCAAGCAGGAAGACTTCGCCAACTGCGGCGACGGCACTATGACCGATGACGTCATCCGCCTGCGCGAAGAGATCGCACGCCAGATCAACGCCCTGAAGGGCATGAAGAAGATGGCCGAGGCTTACGGCTACGACATCTCTCAGCCCGCTAAGACCGCCAAGGAAGCCTGCCAGTGGCTGTACTTCGGCTATCTGGCCGCCATCAAGACCCAGAACGGCGCCGCTATGAGCGTGGGCCGCATCTCCACCTTCCTCGATATTTATATCCAGCGCGATCTGGACAAGGGCATCCTGACCGAGAGCGAGGCTCAGGAGCTCATCGACCACATGGTCATGAAGTTCCGCATGGTCAAGTTCGCCCGCATCCCCAGCTACAACCAGCTGTTCTCCGGCGACCCCGTCTGGGCAACGCTGGAAGTGGGCGGCATCGGCATGGACGGCCGCAGCATGGTCACCAAGAACTGCTATCGCTTCCTGCATACCCTCGAGAACATGGGCCCTGCACCGGAGCCGAACCTGACCGTTCTGTACTCCTCTGCTCTGCCTGAGAACTTCAAGAAGTACGCCGCCAAGGTGTCCATCAGCACCAGTTCCGTCCAGTACGAGAACGACGACGTCATGAAGCCCGTCTGGGGCGACGATTACTCCATCTGCTGCTGCGTGTCTGCTACCCAGACCGGCAAGGAGATGCAGTTCTTCGGCGCACGTGCCAACCTGGCAAAATGCCTGCTCTACGCCATCAACGGCGGTGTGGATGAGAAGAGCCACGAGCAGTGCGGCCCCAACTACGCCCCCATCACCGGCGAGTACCTGAACTACGACGAGGTGCTGCCCAAGTACGTCCAGATGCTGGACTGGCTGGCCGGCCTGTACGTCAACGTGCTGAACCTCATCCAGTATATGCACGACAAGTACTACTATGAGGCTGCCGAGATGGCCCTGATCGACACCGAGGTCCGCCGCACCTTCGCGACCGGTATCGCCGGCTTCTCCCACGTCATCGACTCCCTGAGCGCCATCAAGTACGCCAAGGTCAAGGTCGTGCGCGACGAGATGGGTCTTGCTACCGGCTTCGAGGTCGAGGGCGACTTCCCGAAGTACGGCAACGACGATGACCGTGCCGACGAGATTGGCGTCTGGCTGCTGCGCACCTTCCTTGAGATGATCAAGAAGCGCCACACCTACCGCAACTCCGAGGCTACCACCTCGATCCTGACTATCACCTCCAATGTTGTCTACGGCAAGGCCACCGGTGCTATGCCCGACGGCCGTGCCGCCTTCACCCCGTTCGCACCCGGTGCCAACCCCAGCTACGGCGCAGAGCAGAACGGTCTGCTGGCCTCTCTGAACTCCGTGGCCAAGCTGCCCTACCACTGGGCGCTGGACGGCATCTCCAACACCCAGACCATCAACCCTGATGCCCTGGGCCACAGCGAGGGCGAGCGCATTGAGAATCTGGTGCAGGTCATGGACGGCTACTTCGACCAGGGCGCACACCACCTGAACGTCAATGTCTTCGGCAAAGAGAAGCTCATCGACGCTATGGAGCACCCCGAGAAGGAGGAGTACGCAAACTTCACCATCCGTGTCTCCGGCTACGCTGTCAAGTTCATCGATCTGACCCGGGAGCAGCAGATGGACGTCATCTCCCGTACCTGCCATGCAGCTCTGTAACCCCATCGGATACGTCCACTCGCTGGAGACTTTCGGTTCTGTGGACGGCCCCGGCGTCCGCTTCGTCGTCTTTTTGCAGGGGTGCGCCCTGCGGTGCAAATACTGCCACAACCCGGAGACATGGGCTGAGGGCGGCGAGGAATGGACGGTGGACAAGCTCTTCCAGCGGGTGTGGCGCTACCGCAACTACTGGGGCAAAAAGGGCGGCATCACGGTCAGCGGCGGCGAACCGCTGCGCCAGATGGAGTTTCTGACGGCGTTCTTCGAGCTGGCACGCCCAAGGGCGTGCATACGGCTCTGGACACCGCCGGTCAGCCCTTCCGCCCCGACGATGCGGCTTATCTGGCCGATTTTGACCGGCTGATGAAGTCCACCAGCCTCGTCATCCTCGATTTGAAGGAGATCGACCCGGAGAAGCACCGCAGGCTCACCGGCAGGGACAACGCGAACATCCTTGCGATGGCGCGCCACATCTCCGACCTCGGCGTACCGCTCTGGATACGCCATGTCCTCGTCCCCGGCCTGACGGACGACGAAGACGGCCTGCGGAAGACCGCAGAGTTCATCTCGTCTCAAGACGGTGCAGCGTGTGGAGGTTTTGCCCTACCACACGCTGGGCCTCTTCAAGTGGCAGGAGCTCGGCATCCCTTATCCCCTGCCCGATGCTGTCCCGCCCACGGCGGAACAGGTCAAGCGGGCCGAGGAGCTGCTGGAAGTCAGCAAATATACAGGCTGACAAAATCAGCTCATATAAAACAAAGAGGCGTGACCGCAAGGCCACGCCTCTTTTACTTTTTGTAATTTAACCGCCCAGATATGCGCTGCGGACACGCTCGTTGGTCAGCAGCTCAGCACCGGTGCCATTCATGACCACGCGGCCCGTCTCAAGGACGTAGGCGCGGTCTGCCACGGAAAGAGCCATCTGTGCATTCTGCTCGACCAGCAGGATGGTCATGCCCTCTTTGTGGATGTTCTGGATGATGTCGAAGATCTCCTGTACCAGCAGGGGCGACAGACCCATGGAGGGCTCGTCCAGCATCAGCGTGGAGGCGTTGCTCATCAGAGCACGGCCCATGGCCAGCATCTGCTGCTCGCCGCCGGACATGGTGCCGGCCAGCTGCTTGCGGCGCTCCTTCAGGCGGGGGAACAGCTCAAAGACCTTCTCCTTGTTGGGAGCGATGGTGGAAGCAGGCTGGGTATAAGCGCCCATGTCCAGATTCTCTTCCACGGTCATATGCAGGAAGACATGACGGCCTTCCGGCACCTGTGCCAGACCGGCCTCGACGATTTTATGAGCGCGGACGCCCTTGATGCTCTTGCCCTTGTAGAGGACGTCGCCGGTCTTCGGGTGGAGCAGGCCGGAGATGGTCTTCAGGGTGGTGGACTTACCGGCACCGTTGGCACCGATGAGGGTGACGATCTCGCCCTCGTTCACCTCGAAGGAGACGTCCTTGACTGCGTGGATGTTGCCATAAAAGACGTTGATATTATCAACTTTCAGCAAAGTCTGTGCCATCGTTCAGCCCTCCTTCTTGCCCAGGTAGGCTTCGATGACCTGGGGATTGTTGCGGATCTCGTCCGGCGTACCCTTGGCGATGATCTGCCCGAAGTTGAGCACCGCGATGCCCTCGCAGATGCCCATGACAAAGTTCATATCATGCTCGATGAGCAGGACAGCGATGTTGAACTCGTCGCGGATGCGGCGGATGGTCTCCGTCAGCTCTGCGGTCTCGGAGGGGTTCATGCCAGCGGCCGGCTCGTCCAGAAGCAGCAGCTTCGGGCTGGTAGCCAGCGCGCGCATGATCTCCAGACGGCGCTGTGCGCCGTAGGGCAGGCTGCCGGCCTGTGCATCGGCGAGGTCGGCCATGTGGAAGATGTCCAGCAGCTCGAAGGCACGTTCGGTGCAGCGCTTCTCTTCCTTCCAGTAGTTGGGCAGGCGGATGAGAGAGGAGCCCAGATTGTACTTCATGGACTCGTGGAGGCCCACCTTGATGTTGTCGATGACGGACAGGTCCTTGAACAGGCGGATATTCTGGAAAGTACGAGCCACGCCCATCCGGTTGACCTGATAGGTCTTTTGCCGGCGGTGGGCATCCCATCGATGAGGATGGAGCCGCGGGTGGGCTGGTAGACGTTGGTCAGCAGGTTGAAGACGGTGGTCTTACCGGCGCCGTTGGGGCCGATGAGGCCAGTGATCTCGTTGCGGCCGATCATCAGGTTGAAGCCGTCCACGGCGGTCAGGCCGCCGAAGTCGATGCCCAGTTCACGGACGTCGAGGATAGGCTTTTTATCCTTGTCGCGGTCGGTCAGGAAGCCGCCGGAAGGGACGCTGTGTAACTTAGTCTGGAACTCACTCATGGTCTGCGCCCTCCTTGTCAGCATTCTTCTTGTGGAACAGCTCGCCGTTCATGACCTTTTCCACGATGCGGCTCATGGAGAAATCGTAGCTGCCCAGCAGTCCGCCCGGACGGAAGATCATCATCAGGACGAGCACCAGCGAGTAGATGACCATGCGGTAGCTGTCGAAGCTGCGGGTAGCCTCGGGCAGGATGGTCAGGACGGTAGCGGAGAGGATGGAACCCAGCATGGAGCCCATGCCGCCCAGAACCACCATGACCAGGATCTCGATGGACTTCATGAAGCCGAAGGTGGAGGGGTTCAGAACGCCGATGTAGCAGGCGTACAGACCACCGGCCAGACCGGCAAAGGCAGCAGAGAAAGCGAAGGCCATGACCTTATAATAAGTAGTCTGGATGCCGCAGCTCTCGGCAGCGATCTCGTTGTCACGGATGGCGAGGACAGCACGGCCATGGCGGCTCTTCATCATGGCATGGATGAGGAAGCAGGTGATGACCACACAGAGGAAGACATTGGCGAAGTTGGAGTACTTGGGGATGTTCTTGAGGCCCTTGGAGCCGTAGAACAGGCTGTAGCCCAGCACATCGTCGATGTTGTTCAGGGTGATGCGGATGATCTCGCCGAAGCCCAGGGTCAGGATGGCCAGATAGTCACCGGTCAGACGGAGGGCCGGGACGCCGATGAGGACGCCAAACAGGCCGGCCATCACAGCGCCCAGTGCAAGGCCGATGGCAAAGGAAACGCCATCGGGCAGAGGGCTGTACTTGGTGAAGAGGGCGCAGGTGTAAGCACCCACGGCCATGAAACCGGCGTGGCCCAGCGGCAGCTGGCCCAGATAGCCGGTTGCCACGTTCAGGGACACGGCCAGGATGATGTTGATGCCCACGGTCATGAGCACCTTGTTCTGGTAAGTGGAGAGCATGTTGCCGGTCATGTAGGAAAGGGCCAGGAACAGCAGCACCACCAGCACGGCGTTCATAAGGTAGCGCACGGGCATTTTGAGCGTTTTGCGATTCTTGTTCATCTTCATGCCCTCCTTACACCTTTTCCTGCACCTTGCGGCCAAGGAAGCCCGTGGGCTTGAACAGCAGCACGATGATGAGGATGGCGAACGTGACAGCGTCCTTCCAGGCAGACAGGCCGATGGCGGAGACGAAGCACTCGCACAGGCCGATGACGATGCCGCCGACCATTGCGCCCGGGATGGAGCCGATGCCGCCCAGAACGGCGGCGACGAAGGCTTTCAGGCCCAGCATGGAGCCCATGGTGGGAGTGGCCTGCGGGTAGGAGCAGCAGTACAGCACCGAGCCGATGCCGGCCAGTGCAGAGCCGACCGCGAAGGTAAAGGAGATGGTGCTGTTGACGTTGATGCCCATCAGGCGGGCAGCGTCCATATCCTCAGAGACCGCGCGCATGGCCTTGCCCAGCTTGGTCTTCTGGACGAGGAAGGTCAGCACCAGCATGGACAGCACAGTGACCACCAGCGTGATGACAGAGGTCAGGCCCAGAGGCACCTTGCCCAGATAGAAGGTCTTGTTGTCGTAGTAAGACGGGATGACTTTTGCGCCCGAGCCCATGACCAGCTCAGCCGTGTACTCGAGAAAGAACGACACGCCGATGGCCGTGATGAGCAGAGAGATACGGGGTGCGCTGCGCAGCGGGGTGTAGGCGATCTTTTCGATGACCACGCCCAGCAGCGTACAGGTGAGGATGGTGGCACAGACCGCCGTGACCGGGCCGAGGCCCAGCTGGTTCATGACGAACCAGGACATGTACGCGCCCACCATGATGACGTCGCCGTGGGCAAAGTTCAGCAGCAGGATGATGCCGTACACCATGCTGTAGCCCAGTGCGATCAGTGCATAGATGCTGCCAAGGGACAAACCATTGATCAGCTGGCTGAAAAACACTGTCATGGATGGATACTTCCTTTCTTTCCGGCGCTGTTGCACGCCTTATGTGGGGATACACTTTTTTACCAAAAAAGCGGAGATCACCGGGGCAATACTGTTCCGGCGTTCTCCGCAGTCGGGTCAATTTACGATCATTCGGATCTCAGCGGCGCTTCCATCACCGGTCGATGGAAGAAAGCTGGGATCAGAACATTTCCTTCAGCACCGGCTTGCCGTCCACATAGGTCAGGATAGCAGTCTGCTTGACGGGGTCGTGATGCTCGTCGAAGGTGAAGGTGCCGGTGATGCCGTCGATGGTGCCGGAGGCAATGGCATCGATGACAGCCTGCTTGTAATCGTCGGTGCCAGCCTCGAGACCGGCATCCTCAGCAGCCTGCAGGCCGTAGACGACGGTCTTTGCTGCATCGTAGCCCAGAGGAGAGAAGCCGTTGGGGTACTCCTCACCGTACTCTGCCTTGTAGGCATCCTCAAACTCGGAGTTGGAGCCCTTTGCGTAGTTGGCGCAGAAGTAAGTGTCCTTCAGCTGATCGTTGGAGGCGTAGCCTTCCAGACCATCCCAGCCGTCGCCGCCCAGGAACGGAACGGTCAGGCCGACGCTCTCAGCCTGAGACAGGATCTGGCCCACTTCCTCGTAGTAGTTGGGGCAGAAGACAGTCTCGGGGTCCTTGCCGAGGATGGTGGTCAGCTGAGTCTTGAAGTCCACGTCGCCCTCAGAGTAGCTCTCCTGATCGACGATGGTGCCGCCCAGAGACTCGAACTCGTTGACGAAGTTCTCTGCCAGACCCTCGTTGTAGTCAGCACCCTTCTTGAAGATGACGGCTGCCTTGGTGTAGCCCAGCTTCTGGTATGCGTAGTCAGCCATCTTGATACCCTGGAACGGGTCGGTGAAGGTGGCACGGAAGACGTTTGCGTTCACGGTGTCGGTCTCGGCATCGTAGGTGACAGCCTCAGCGGTAGCGGAAGCGGTGACCATGGGCATATTGTAGTCTGCGCTCTCAGCAACAACTGCCAGAGTCGGGGTGGTGGTAACGTCGCCGATCAGAGCGGTCATGCCCTCGTCCACCATCTTGGTGAAGCAGTTGACAGCCTGCGTAGCGTCGCCCTGCTCGTCCTCGGTGAGGATCTCGATCTGCTTGCCGTTGATGCCGCCGTTGGCGTTGACCTGCTTCAGGTACAGGGTAGCACCGTTGACAACAGCCTGACCGTAAACGGAGACGTTGCCGCTCAGGGGGCCCATAACGCCGACCTTGATGGTGTCGCCGGAAGCTGCAACTGCGGTAGAACCGGAAGCGGCAGCAGTGGAAGCTGCGGTGCTGGAAGAGCCGCCGCAGGCAGTCAGAACACCGGCAGCAGCCACGACACCGGCAGCAGCCAGAAAGTTACGACGAGAGATCATATTTTTCATAAGTCTATATCCTCCTGATATTTGGAAGCGTTCGTGTTATTTGCAGCCATCGCGCACGGCCCATGAGCCAGTGTCCCGAAAAGCTGTTAAGGAAGCAGCGCTCCCTTCCCTCAAAGCAGCTCTGCTTCCTTGAGTCTTATTATAAGCACTTCGGTGCAAGTCCGCAATTCACAAATCGTCCATAGTTTTGGAGGGGTTTCGGGTAAAACTCGCTATTTTTCACAAAATCAAACGTCTCTTTTTGGTTACTTTTTCAAATTGTTCACCTGAGAAAAACAGAACATGAAAGCAATTCACAAGTAACAAAAAGATGACACAACTTTCCTCTCCTGAAGTTTGTTTGCGCTAACATCCATGCATCCTCTTGCATCCCGGGCCGAATCATGGTAGGATAATGTCGGTTAGTTAGCATATACTATCCAAATGAGAAGAGCGCATCCATTCCTATTATATATGGAGGTACAAATCATGAACTATCTTGAGATCGTAGACGTTCAGGGCCGTGAGATCTTGGACTCCCGCGGCAACCCCACTGTTGAGGCTGAGATCACCCTCGCCGACGGCACCGTGGCCCGGGCTGCGCACCGTCCGGCGCATCCACCGGCGAGTTCGAAGCGCTGGAGCTGCGCGACGGCGACAAGGGCCGCTATCTGGGCAAGGGCGTCACCAAGGCTGTGGAAAACATCAACACCGTCATCGCTGATACTGTCATCGGCATGGATGCTTCCGACATCTACGCCATCGACAAGGCTATGATCGACGCCGACGGCACCAAGGACAAGTCCAAGCTGGGCGCAAACGCCATTCTGGCCGTTTCCATCGCTGCCTGCCGCGCTGCTGCCACTTCGCTGGACATGCCCCTCTACCGCTTCCTCGGCGGCGTAAACGGCAACCGCCTGCCCGTCCCCATGATGAACATCCTGAACGGCGGCGCACACGCCACCAACACCGTGGACACCCAGGAGTTCATGATCATGCCCGTGGGCGCACCTTCCTTTAAGGAGGGCCTGCGCTGGTGCGCTGAGGTCTTCCACGCTCTGGCTTCTATCCTGAAGGCAAAGGGTCTGGCTACCTCCGTGGGCGACGAGGGCGGCTTCGCTCCCAACCTGTCCAGCGACGAGGAGACCATTGAGACCATTCTGGCCGCCATCGAGAAGGCCGGTTATGTTCCCGGCAAGGACTTCATGCTGGCCATGGACGCTGCTTCCTCCGAGTGGAAGAGCCCCAAGGGCAAGGGCTTCTACAAGCTGCCCAAGGCCGGCACCGAGTTTACCTCCAGTGAGCTCATCGCACACTGGAAGAAGCTGGAGAAGTACCCCATCATCTCCATCGAGGACGGTCTGGACGAAGAGGACTGGGAAGGCTGGCAGGAGATGACCCGCGAGCTGGGCGGCAAGGTCCAGCTGGTTGGCGACGACCTGTTTGTCACCAACACCGAGCGCCTGTCCAAGGGCATCCAGCTGGGTGCCGGCAACGCCATCCTCATCAAGCTGAACCAGATCGGCTCCGTATCTGAGACTCTGGAAGCCATCAAGATGGCTCACAAGGCCGGCTATACCGCCATCAGCTCTCATCGCTCCGGCGAAACTGAGGACACCACCATCGCCGACCTGGCCGTGGCCCTGAACACCTGCCAGATCAAGACCGGCGCCCCCAGCCGCACCGAGCGTGTGGCAAAGTACAACCAGCTGCTGCGCATCGAGGAGCAGCTGGGCGGCAGCGCCGTCTACCCCGGCATGGCTGCCTTCAACGTGAAGCGTTAACTCAGACTCTGCGACAGGAGCGCCAGTCCCGGCTTTGCCGGAGCTGGCGCTCTTTTTTGTCATTTCCATGTCAATTTGTCTAAAGTATACAAGAAAAAACATTAAAACTCAGCAAATCGACTATTGCTAATTCTCAACTGATATATTAGAATATAAGTGAGAGAGCGAGGCACTCCTGCCGCGCATAAACGCAAAGCAATATGAACGGAGGACATCCACTATGCCTATGAAAATGGGTTGGCGCTGGTATGGCGAGGGCAACGACCCCGTCACCCTCAGCGACATCAAGCAGATCCCCGGCGTGACCAGCATCGTCTGGGCGCTGCACAACAAGATGCCCGGCGAGATCTGGGAGATCGACGAGATCCAGAAGGTCGCAGACCAGATCCACGCTTACGGCTTCGATATGGACGTTGTCGAGTCTGTCAACGTCCACGACGACATCAAGATCGGCCTGCCCACCCGCGATAAGTACATCGAGAACTACAAGCAGTGCATCCGCAACCTGTCCAAGTTCGGCGTCAAGGTCATCTGCTACAACTTCATGCCCATCTTCGACTGGACCCGCACCGACCTGTTCCACCCGTCGGCGACGGCTCCACCGCACTGTTCTACGAGAAGGACAAGATCAAGGGCGACTACAAGTCCATGGCCGAGTACATCATGTCCTTCACTGAAAAGTACAACATGACCTTCCCCGGCTGGGAGCCGGAGCGCATGGCAAAGCTGGACGAGCTGTTCAAGGCCTACGCCCCTGTCACCAAGGAAGAAGCTGTGGGAGAACCTGAAGTACTTCCTGGAGGCTCTGATGCCCACCTGCCGTGAGTGCGATATCAAGATGGCCATCCACATGGACGACCCCCCTTGGGACATCTTCGGCCTGCCCCGCCTGCTGGTGGATGCCGAGAGCATCGACCGCTTCCTGAACATGGTGGACGACGAGTACAACTGCCTGACCCTGTGCTCCGGCAGCCTGAACGCCAACCCCAACAACAATGTGGCGGAGATCGTCCGCAAGCACTGCGACCGCATCGCATTCGCACACATCCGCAACATCCATCACTTCCCCAACGGCGACTTTTCCGAGGCTGCCCACCGCGACTGCTGCGGCGAGACCGGCATCATCGAGATCCTGCGCGCCTACCATGACTGCGGCTTCGAGGGCTACATCCGCCCCGACCATGGCCGTCAGCTGTGGGAGGAAGGCCCTGGCAGCTGCCGCCCCGGCTACGGCAAGTATGACCGTGCGCTGGGCATCCAGTATATGCTGGGCGTCTGGGACCTGCTGGACCGTCTGGACGAAGAGAAGAAGAAGGGCTGATATATCATGAAGCTGACTGATATTAAGAACGGCAATCTGTCCGCCGAGTGGGCAGAAAAGGGCTACGAGCTGCCCAAGTTCGACGTCGAGGCTGTCAAGGCCAAGACCCATGCTGAGCCTACCTGGATCCACTTCGGTGCAGGCAACATCTTCCGCGCTTTCCCCGCTGCCATCCTGAACGACGCCCTGAACAGCGGCAAGTATGACCGCGGCGTCATCGTGGCCGAGAGCTTCGACTACGAGATCATCGACAAGGCTTATCGCCCCTACGACAATCTGAGCCTGCTGGTCTGCCTGCAGTCCACCGGCACCATTGAGAAGAAGGTCATCGCTTCTGTTACCGAGAGCCTGAAGGCTGACTACTCCTTCGGCGCTGACTGGGCACGTCTGGTCGAGATCTTCCAGGCACCCAGCCTGCAGATGATCTCCTTCACCATCACCGAGAAGGGCTACGGCGTCGCTCCTGCTGACCTCGAGCGCGGCCTGACCCCCGTTCTGGCCATGGGTAAGGTCACTGCTCTGCTGTACGAGCGCTTCAAGGCCGGCAAGCTGCCCCTGACCGTGCAGAGCATGGACAACTGCTCTCACAACGGCGATAAGGTCAAGGATGCTGTCTTTGCTTACGCTTCCAAGTGGGTGGAGCAGGGCCTGGTCCCCGCCGAATTCCTCGCCTACGTCAAGGACGAGACCAAGATCACCTTCCCCTGGAGCATGATCGACAAGATCACTCCCCGCCCGGATGCCAAGGTCCAGAAGATGCTGGCTGACGACGGTTTTGAGGATAACTACACCATCGTCACCGAGAAGCACACCTTCACCGCTCCCTTCGTCAACGCCGAGGAGACCCAGTACCTCTGCATCGAGGACCATTACACCAATGGCCGTCCTCCGCTGGAGCTGGGCGGTGTCCTCTACTGCGACCGCGAGACCGTCGATAAGATCGAGAAGATGAAGGTCTGCACCTGCCTCAACCCCGCTGCACACCGCCATGTCCATCTACGGCTGTATGCTGGGCTACACCCTCATCTCCGCCGAGATGGCTGATGAGGATCTGCGCAGCTTCATCCAGAAAATCGGCTACATCGAGGCGATGCCCGTCGTCGTTGACCCCGGTGTTCTGAACCCCTACGAGTTCATCGGCGCTGTCATCAACCGCCGTCTGCCCAACCCCTTCATGCCCGACGCTCCTCAGCGTATCGTCACCGATACCTCCCAGAAGCTGGCCATCCGCTTCGGCGAGACCATCAAGGCTTACGAGGCACGCGGTCTGGACAAGTCCAACCTCGTGCTGATCCCGCTGGTGCTGGCTGGTTACGCCCGCTACCTGAAGGGCATCGACGACAACGGCCAGCCCTTCGAGATCTCTCCCGATCCGCTGCTGGCTGAGCTGCAGGCCATCGTGGCTCCCCTGAAGGTGGAAGCCGGCGAGCAGGACTTCTCCTGCCTGAAGGCTCTGTACAGCCGCACCGATGTCTTCGGCGTGGACCTGTACGCCGTCGGTCTGGGCGAGAAGATCGAGTCCATGGCCAAGGAGCTGTTCGCAGGCCCCGGCGCTGTCCGCGCTACCCTGCACAAGTACGTCAAGGCCCGCTGATCTAAGCGTCCCCTGACTTAGCAAGCCATTTCCGCACCCATGCTGCGTTTTGCTTTGCCGCAGCATGGGTTTTATTATGTCTTTTTCCGGCACAGAAAGCCGCCGGGCCTTGCGGCCCGACGGCTTTTCTTATGATAGGAGGATCAAAATGATCGTAGACTATCTTATTCAGTTCAGGATGGTCTGCTCGGTCTCCACGTCGAACACATGGACCTTGTGGGGATCGAATGCCACGCGGACGGTGTCTCCGTTGCGGGCCTTGGAGGTGGGAGCGACGCGGGCGGTCATCTTGTTGCCCTTGTACTCCAGGTACAGGTAGATCTCAGCGCCCATCATCTCAGAGACATCGACCTTAGCATCCAGCTGGCAGTCGGTGTGCTTTGCCATGAACTCGGGCTCATCGTCGATGTCCTCGGGACGGATGCCCATCTTGACCTTCTTGCCGACGTAGGAATCCAGCTTGCTGTCAGCGGTCTTCTCCTTGGGCAGGGGGATGAGGTCGCCGCCCAGATCGACGCTGTACTGGTCGCCCTTCTTGACGATGGTGCCGTCCAGGAAGTTCATCTGGGGGCTGCCGATGAAGCCTGCGACGAACATGTTGCAGGGCATATCGTACAGGTTCTGCGGGGTATCGACCTGCTGGATGATGCCGTCCTTCATGACAACGATACGGTCGCCCATGGTCATAGCCTCGGTCTGGTCGTGGGTAACGTAGATGAAGGTGGTAGCCAGCTTCTTGTGCAGCTTGATGATCTCGGTGCGCATGGAGGTACGCAGCTTAGCGTCCAGGTTGGACAGAGGCTCGTCCAGCAGGAAGACTGCCGGGTTACGGACCATTGCACGGCCCAGAGCGACACGCTGGCGCTGACCACCGGACAGAGCCTTGGGCTTACGGTCCAGCAGATGCTCGATCTCCAGGATCTTAGCAGCCTCGTGGACGCGGCGGTCGATCTCGTCCTTCGGGGTCTTGCGCAGTTCCAGACCGAAAGCGATGTTCTTGTAGACGGTCATGTGGGGGTACAGGGCGTAGCTCTGGAAGACCATGGCGATGTCGCGGTCCTTCGGGGGAACGTCGTTGATGAGGCGGCCGCCGATGTACATCTCGCCCTTGGAGATTTCCTCCAGACCGGCGATCATGCGCAGGGTGGTGGACTTACCGCAGCCAGAGGGGCCGACCAGGACGATGAACTCCTTATCCTGGATCTCCAGGTTGAAATCGGTGACGGAAGGAGCCGTAGCACCGGGGTAGATCTTGTAGATATGCTGGCAGCTGATAGAAGCCATAAAGCTTTTTCCTCCATTGATGTTGTTGCACTCAAAGGCTCAGCTTGACGATGAGCCGTTTCATTGCTATTATAATAGCAGATTATTTTGTGTTATAAAATAGCATTTTATTGATTTGAGGTGTCAGATATTGATTTACTCTCCCAGCACGACTGCCGCCCTCGGCATCGTGGAGGATGCCCAGCCGGAAGAGCCCCTCACCCTGCGGGGCGAAGGGCTCTGGGTCTGCCTCATTTCCAGCGGAAAATGTGTCGTCTCGCTGTCCGATCTCGACCCGATGCCGGCAGGTTCTGCCCTGTTGCTGCCGCCCCAGAATGCCGCAGCGGGCCATCTCGTGCTGAGCCGGGGGCCGCTGACCCTCGCGCCGGAAAACGAGTGCCATCTGCTCTGCGTCCAGCTCACCGGGCAGGCAGCGGAACAGTTCCTTGCAGGGCTTTCCGAGATGCCCTTCCTCGCCCGGGGCGAGACCTGCCCGGCGGCGGCAGAGCTGATGGGGCGCCTTGCCGAAGAGCGGGACGCCTCGGAGCGGGTGCGCAGTCAGCTGGCCTTCGCGCTGCTGTGCGAGCTCTCAGACGCCGACAGCGCCGCCCCTGCCCTGCCCCCGCTGGTGGCCGCCGCCATCGAGGACATCCGCAGGAACTACGCCGGGCTCTACGGCGTGGAAGAGCTGAGCGAGCGGCTGGGTGTCTCCAAGAGCCACCTCGTCCGGGCCTTTACGGCAGCGCTGGGCGTCTCGCCGGGGCGGTACCTCACCAACGTCCGCATAGAAGCTGCCATGCGTCTGCTGCTCCATCGGGAGTACACGCTGGATGTCATCGCCAGCCTCTGCGGTTTCTCGGGGGCCAACTACCTCTGCCGCGTCTTCAAAAAAACGACCGGCCATTCTCCCACGCAGTGGCGGGCGATGGCCGGTCGGAGCGCACTGCCCGAGCTTTCGCCCGAGCAGCAGCGGTTGGAACAGGAATTGTTTATTTAGTTCGTTTTTTCCGCTTCAGCAGGAAGAGGGTCAGGCAGGCCGTGATGGCCTCAGAGGCCGGGAACGCGGCCCAGACGCCGTTCATCCCGAAGAGGGCGCTCAGCACCAGAGAGCAAGCCACGATGGCCACGATGCCGCGGGAAAGCGACGTCGCAGAAGCCTCTGCGGGGCGGTCCACCGCGCCCAGATAGCCGGCGGCCACGATATTGAAGCCCGCGAAGAAATAACCGAGGAAGTAGATGCGCATCCCGCTGAAGGCATACTGCGCCATGAGGGCCGAGTTCTCACTGTTGAAGACCGCGACGATCGGCCCGGTGAACCCGAACAGAACTGCATACAATGCCGCCGCCAGCGCAAGCGCTGTTCCGCTGCCCAGCAACAGGAGCTTGCGGGTACCGGCGGCATCGTTTTTGCCGTAGCACTTGCTGACCAGCGGCTGTGCGCCCTGGGCCACGCCGTTGAAGATAGCCGTCGCCACCAGCGCGTAGTTCGCCACGACGCCGTAAGCCGCCACGGCCACATTGCCCGCCAAACGCAGGAGCAGCAGGTTGAAGACGGTGGTGGTCACGCCGGAGGACATCTCTCCCACGAAGCCCGAGACGCCCAGCTGGCAGCTCTGGGCCAGCAGCTTCGGCGAGGGCAGCTGCCGCACAAGGCGGACAGTGCTGCTCTTTTGAAGAAGTGGCGGCTGCAGATTGCAATGCTCAACACCGGCGAGACTGCTGTCGCCAGCGCCGCGCCGGGCAGGCCGAGGCCCATGGGGAACATGAAAATGTAGTCGAACACCACGTTGAAGAGGCTTCCGCAGAGGGTCGCCACCATGGCCAGTGAGGGATCGCCATCGTTCCGGACAAAGGCTGAGACGATGTAGTTGCACATGAAGAAGGGCGTGAACAGCAGGAAGATGCGGGCGTACCCCACGCCGAGTGCAACGATCTCCGCGTCGCCGCCCATGAACCGCAGCAGCACCTCGGGGCAGAAGATGCCCGCCAGCATGAAGGGCAGGGCGAACACCAGCGCCCAAAGCAGGGCGTTGGAAAAATAGCGCTCCGACCGCTCGTCGCCCTGCGCCCGGAGGATGGCGTAGCGGGTGGCCGCACCGAGGCTCCAGCATGGAGCCGATGGCGAAGATGAAGTTGTAGATGGGCAGACAGAGGTTCAGCAGAGCCACACCGCTGGTGCCTGCCGCCTGCGAGATGAAGTAGGTATCGGCCAGGATGTAGCAGGACGTACCCAGCAGGCCGAAGATGTTCTGGCTGACGTATTTGAAATACTGTTTGGTAAGGCTCATGTTCTCCTCGTCAAATGTCACATTTTTATCATTCAAATTTCAGATATACTGCCATATTGCGTCAGTTTATCACAATCCGACCGAAGCTGTCAAGCTCTCCATTTGCACAAACGCCCGGATGGGTGTATACTGTAGTTTGTTTTGAAAACAGGCAGAAGGGAGGGTGCATCATGCCGGGCAAGACTTTATACTGTCTGGGCGAAGCGTGGCTGGAATTGAACAGCCCCGCACCGCTGGCGTCGGCAGAGACGTTTTCTCCCCGCATGGGCGGAAGCGCCGCCTCGCTGGCACTGGCTTATGCCGCACAAGGCGGCAGAGCCTCTCTTTTAACGCAGCTTGGCGAGGATGCTTTCGGACACCGCATCGCAGATGCTTTATCTACTGCCGGTGTGGACATCAGCCGGGTCTGCTTCACCTCCCACGCCCCCACGCCGCTGCTGTTCGACGGCGGCGGCGAACAGCTAGGCTGCCGCACCCGTTCTTCGGAGCTGCTCTATGCACCCGAACAGCTGGGCGCTGACTGGGCCGCAGATGCTGAAATGCTGGCCTTTTCCAGCGCCTGCCTCGTGGACAGCCCCTGCCGCTACACCCATCTTGCCGCGCTGGACACCGCCCGCACCGCCGGTGTGCCAGTCTGCTTTGTCCCCTCTCTCCGCCCGGCTCTCTGGCCCGGCGAAAAGACCCTGCGGGACACGGTGATGCAGTTTCTCCCCTTCGCGGACATCCTCGTCCTCACCGCCGACGAGATGGAGCTTCTGCTGGACATCCGGGAGTATCAGGTCGGGCTGTTTGCCCTGCTGCGGGGGCATACCCAGCTGGTGGTGCTTGAGACAGAAGAGGGCGTCCACGCCTTTACCCGGGCAGTACACGCATTCCTGCCCGAGCTTTCCGCCCCGCCCGAAGAGCTGGCCGCACGGCTGCTGTATCAAATCTCTCAGCAGGAGCTGACCCTGAAAAAGCTCATGAAATGCAGTGCTCCGGCACTCCAGACACTTATAACGCTGAGCCCCGCCTTTGCAGGCGGGGGCTTTCCGTTTATCCTGTCATCCGGAGGAGAATGAGCTGATCAGTGAATGAACACCGGGCCAAGCGGGTTGGTGATGGGGCTGACGTAGCCGCCCAGCAGCTTCGGGATAGCGAGGCTGATGTCAGGCACGAAGGTCAGCAGCAGCAGAGCGATGAACATGCACAGATAGAACGGGAGAGTAGCCTTGACGACCTTTTCCATGGGGCGCTTCGCAACGGCAGAGCCGATGAACAGAACCGCGCCGACAGGGGGAGTCAGCAGGCCGATACCGCAGTTCAGGACCATGATGATACCGAACTGGATGGGGTCGATGCCGATGGAGGTCGCGATGGGCAGCAGGATTGGGGTAGCGATCAGGATGATGGGAGCCATATCCATGATCATGCCCAGCACCAGGATGATGAGGTCGATGAGCAGTGCGATGATGTAGGGGTTGCTGGTGACGCTGGTGATGGCGTTTGCAGCCAGATCAGGCACGTGCAGCATGGTCAGGCAGTTGCCGAACACAGCAGAGGTGGCGATCAGGATGAGGACGATGGACAGAGTGTTGACGCACTCATCCAGAGCGTGCCAGACGCCCTTCCAGTCAAGGCCCTTGTAGACGAAGACGGAGACCAGCAGAGAGTAGATAACTGCGATAGCAGCGGACTCGGTAGCGGTGAACACACCGCCGACAACGCCGAACACAACGATGACCACTGCAGCCAGTGCCCAGATGGAGGTACCCAGCTGCTTGATGAAGCCCTTGATGGTGAAGGGAGAACCCTTGGGGTAATTCTCCTTGACGGAGATGATGTAGGAGCCGATCATCAGGACGATGGCCAGCAGAGCGCCGGGCAGGTAGCCAGCCAGGAACAGGCTGCCCACGGAGATGCCGCCGGCGGTGGTGGCGTAGATGACCATGTTATGGCTGCGGGGGAACCAGCAGGCCCTCGCAGGAGGAGGTGATGGTGACAGCGGTGGAGAAGTCGGCGTCGTAGCCCTGATCGACCATCATGGGGATCATGATGGAGCCGATGGAAGCGGTATCTGCAGAAGCAGAACCGGAAATGCCGCCGAAGAAGTAGGAAGCAACGATGTTGACCATTGCCATGCCGCCGCGCATCCAGCCGACGCAGGCGTCAGCCAGAGCGATCAGCTTTTCGGAGATGCCGCCGCTGCCCATGAGGACGCCCATGGTGATGAAGAACGGGACGGCCATCAGGCTGAAAGACGAGATGCCCTTGACCATCAGACGGCAGACATCGGTCAGTGCCTGACCCTGCACCATCATGCACAGCACGCTGGACAGACCAACGGCGTATGCGATGGGGAAGCGCAGGAAGATCATGACGAAGAAGCTGACAAGAAGGACAACGATTGCCAGTGTCTGGACTGTCATATTAGTTCTCCTCCTTTACAAAAATGCTCTTGATGTGGTTGTACAGTGCCTCGATCTCGAAGATGATCATGGCGACACCGGCCAGAGGCACGGGGAAGTACATCCAGAAACGGCTCAGCCAGGGCATCGAAACATAGAAGCCGCGGCCGCCCAGGGTGGTGGCGTAGTTCCAGCCCACAACCAGCATGATGAGGCCGAGGATGCAGACCGCCAGATCGGCGAGGATGTCCAGCACCTTGACGGCGATCTTGGGCAGATAGACGTCAAATGCGGTCATGCGGATGTGTGCGCCGCGGCGGATGGCCAGAGCAGCACTCAGCACGGCCATGTAGCTCATGCAGGTCAGAACGACTTCTTCAGACCATGCGGGGTCCGGGATGAACGGGACGTAACGACCAATGACCGACATGGTGGTGATGAGAATATCCACGATCAGCAGAATCTTGCAGATAAACAGGACCACTTTGTAGGTGACGTCGTACGCCGGCTTGATCTTATCCAGAGTGGTAAAGATTTTCGGCATAGGATCTCCTCCATACTCTTATAAAAAGCCCGGCGGGTCTGCGGGCGTATCCCGTAGTCCCCCGCCGGGCTATGTACTACTTCAGGATAAAGGCGCTTTTATCAGGCCTTCATATCCAGCAGCTGCTGATACAGCTCAGCCTGATCAGAGGTGTTCTCGCTGATGACCTTAGCGCAAGCCTCCTGCCAGGGAGTCTTATCGGGGACATCGACGACGTTGCAGCCGGAAGACTTCAGCTCGTCGAGGACCTTGTTCTCCTCGGTCTCGGACAGGTCAGCGTTGAAGGCCTGCGTATCCGCAGCAGCCTCCATGACGGCAGCCTGCTGGTTCTCGGTCAGCTTGTTCCAGGCGTTGTCGGTGATGACAGCCTGCACAGCGCCCAAAGTATGGCCGTCGAGGATCAGGTTGTTAGCGACCTCGGGGAAGGCGTTGGACTTGTAGTTTGCGATGGGCTGCTCAGCGCCATCGACAACGCCGGTCTGCAGTGCGCAGTACAGCTCGCCGAAGGAAACGACGGTGGGGTTAGCGCCCAGGCCCTCGACCATGCCGTTCATGACGGGGTCGTTGGACACACGCAGCTTCAGGCCCTTGAAATCAGCGATGCCAGAAACAGGCTTGACAGTGAAGAAGTGACGGAAGCCCTCCTCGCCGTAGAAGATACCACGAACGGGCAGACCCAGCTCCTGGGGCTCGTTCAGGAACTCAGGTGCCAGCTCGCTGTTGGCGAAGTTCCAGAAGTGTGCGCGGTTCTCGAAGGTGAAGGGGATGGACAACAGCTTGGACTTGTTGCAGCCGTAGCTGGTCAGTGCGAAAGCGGAGATACGGCTGATGTCGATGGAGGTGGAGCCGCCGAGGATAGCGTCCAGAACGTCGTTCTCAGAGCCCAGCACGCCGGAAGCCTGCAGATCGACGACGACGGAGCCGCCGGTCAGCTCCTCGACCTTCTCCTTGAAGTGAGAACCGGTCTGGCCGACGATGGTATCCAGCGGGTTGACCTCGGCGTAGACCAGAGTCACCTTCGGATCGGAAGCAACAGCTGCGGCATCACCGGCGGGAGCGGTGGAAGCTGCAGCAGAGGTAGCGGTAGAAGCAGCAGTGCTGTTGCTGGAGCCACCGCAGGCGGTCAGTGCCAGAGCAGCGGCGGAAACACCGGCTGCTGCCAGAAAGCTGCGACGAGAAATCTTCTTCATGATAAAATCCTCCTTAGATTTTCCTCATTCAGGGCGGTGCGCTCTGCACGGGTCGCACACCGTCCGTTCATTTACTGTACACACTTTAGCAAAAATTTTTAGTCAGAACAAGGGCTTATGAAAAATGTCCTGTTTTTCAAAAAAATGTGAGAAACACTTTTGTGCATTCCTTACAATCCGCAGCGCAGTTTGTTCAGCACACTGCCCAACAAGATGAATACAATGTAATATCTCTTGCACTTTTTCAGGCTTCGCGGATGCGCTGGATGAGGCGGCTCTGCTCCTCAAAAGCCGCGTACATGGGCTCGACTGCCGCCCGGAAGCGGGCTTTCTCGGCGGCGGAAAGGGTCGTCACCTCCACGCCCCATTCCCTCATATGCTTCTCGGCGCTGGCCTCCCGCTCCGCCCAGAGGCGGCGTTCGGTCAGAGCGCTCTCCTTTCCGCAGGTGCGGATGATGTCCGGGAAGCGCTCGTCCAGCTCTGCCAGCTTTTCCATCGCAGCCTCGCTGGCCAGCTGCAGCTCCGGCACACGGGTGTGCTCATCCTTTAAGAAATAGGGGGCCACCTCGTAGTGGCCCATGGCCTCATAGCTGGGCCAGTTGTTTTCCGCGCCGTCTATCTCGGCGTTGTGCAGGGCTGCATAGACCCGGCTGTAGACCACCTGCGCGGGCTTTGCGCCGAGGTCCAGTATCATCTCGCTCATCATGTCCGACTCCTGCACCCGGAGCGTCAGCCCCGCGAGGTCCGCCAGCGTCTCCACCTTTTCGCGGGTGTAGAAGCTGCGGACACCGGCGTCGAACCACGACAGGCCCACGAGGTCCATCGCGCCGAGGCCGGAGAGGAATTCATCGCCGATCTCACCGTCCAGTACCCGCCACATCTGGGGCGCATCGGTATAGAGAAAGGCAGCTGCAATACGCTCAGGGCCGGCTGATACTCGGCCAGCTGGCTCAGAGAGACGCGGGCAAAGTCGATGCCGCCGTACTGCATCTGCTCGATGACGCTCTGTTCGGCCCCCAGCTCCCCGCCGCTGTAGACCACGACTTTGACCCTCCCCTCCGTCCGCTCGGCCACGAGGTCGGCAAAGGCCAGAGCGGCCTGAGTGGTGGGATAATCCTCGGGCTGGTTCTCGGCGTAGCGCAGGATGAGCTCCGGGCCGGTGTACTCTTCCGTCTTGCTGCAGCCCACAGCGCCCAGCGCCGTACAGGCAGCCAGCGCCAGCACACTGCGGCGGGAAATCATCCGCCCGCTCACAGTCCGGCCTCCGGGTCGGCCTTTGCCTTCTGGCCGGCCTGACGGCGGTACTGGGTGGGAGTCATGCCGGTGCGTTTCTTGAACGCCCGGGCGAAGTAGCTGGCGTCCTCGTAGCCCACCATCGACGCCACCTCCGCCGAGGAGCGGAAGGGGTCGGCCAGCAATTCCTTTGCCGCGTTGATGCGCAGTTCGGTGAGGCAGTCGAGGAAGTTCATCTTCTGGTACTTCTTGAACTGCGCCGACAGATAGGCCGGGCTGATGTGCAGGATCTCGCCCACGCTGTCCAGCGACAAATCGAACATATAATTATCCTCGAGGTAGCGGCGGACATGGGCCATGACGAGGGCCGTCTGGCTGTTCTCGCCCTCCTCGGGGCGTCTTCCGCCTCTTCTTCGGTCTCCGTCTGCTCCGGCTGGGGCTGGGCGGCGGCCAGCTCTTCCAGCTTCCGCTCCGTCTCGATCTGCCGCATAGCCCGGCGCACCGAGGCTTCCAGCTCGTCGGGGTCCACCGGCTTGAGCAGATAGTCGCAGGCCCCCAGATGCACCGCCTCATGGGCATACTGGAACAGGCTGTAGGCCGTGACGAAGATGACCCGGCAGGAAGGCCGCTGGGCCAGCACGGCGCGGGCAGCGTCGAGACCGCTCATGCCCGGCATCTCAATATCCATCAGGATGAGGTCCGCGCCCCACAGCACCGCCGTGTCGGCAGCTTTGCGGCCATTTTCCGCCACCTCCAGGACCACTTCCCGCTCAAAACGGCGCTGGACCAGCTCTGCAAGCGCCTCCCGCTCCAGCTTTTCGTCATCCGCGATCAACAGGCGTATCATCGTCCAAATCCTCCTCCAAAAGTTCTACAAGGGGCAGGTACATACTGATGGCCGTACCCCGGCCCGGGTGAGAGCGGATGACCAGCCGCCCCCGTTTATCCAGAAGCCGCAGCCGTGCGGCCACGTTATAGACGCCGATATGCTCCCAGCGCTCCCCGGGCTGGGCCAGCGCGGCTTTCAGCTGGGCCAGCTGTTCGGGCTGGATGCCCACGCCGTTGTCGCAGACGCTGATATAGAGCAGCCCCTTATCCCGCAGCGGGTTGATGCGGATGCGCACCACGCCGCCCTCTTCCTTGGGCGAGATGCCGTGCTTGAAGGCATTCTCCACAATGGGCTGCAAGATGAAGGACGGCACCATCGTCTCCGTCAAATCGAGGGAGTCGGAGATGCGCCACACCATCTTCACCCGGTCGCCGAAGCGGACGTGATAAATGGAGTAATACTCGTCCACGATGCGCACTTCCCGGGCCAGCGGCACCTGCTCGTCGTTGCTCATCAGGCTGTAGCGCAGCAGGTGCGACAGAGCCGTGATGAGGGCCTGAGTGCGGTAGGCTTTTTCCTGTCCGGCGGTCTGTAAAATGACGTTCAGGGTGTTGAAAAGGAAATGGGGGTCGATCTGGCTGCGCAGCTGCTGCAAACGGCTGCGCTCCATCCGGTTCTGTAATTCCAGAGCTTCCGTTTTCTGGCGGTGGAGCTCCCGCTCCATCTCGTTTTTCTCCCGCAGGGTGGTCACCTGCTCCGCCATCGAATGCTTCATGTGGTTGAAGGCTTCGGTCAGCTGGGCCATTTCCGGCTGACGGGGCGCAGGCAGGTCGGGCGAGTCGAACTCGCCCCGGGTGACCTCCCGGGAGGCGCCGATCATCTGCTGCACCGGGGTCAGCAGCGTCAGCACCGAGAAGGCCATGACGCAGCCCAGCGCAAGGCAGAGCGCCACCACGACGGTCTGCACCCATTTCACCCGGTCGCTGAGGGCCGACACGGTGGTGTAAGTCCCCTGAGCGTCGGTGATAGCCGTGTTCAGCAGCTGCTGGGTATACTGGCGCAGATAGCCGCCGCAGGGTACGATTTTATTATAGTAGAGCTGGGCGGCTTTCGTGTCCTGATCGGCGGCCACCGCTTCTTCCAGCTGGTCCACCAGTGCGGTGTAGCTGTCGTAGGTAGTGGAAACGGCATTGTAGAGCAGATACTGCTCTTCACTCACAGTGCCAAGGTCGCTCTCGATGCGCCAGAGCCATGCGTTGGTGACGGAAAAGGCGCTGTGGAGCTCCTCTGTCAGCGCTTTGGCATCGCCGTACTCCCAGCGGTAATCTTCCATGGCCGAAAGGCTCCGCTCCACGCCGTTCTGGAAGCGGCTGATGGCGTTGAAGTTGCCCATCTGGTCGTCCAGTTCCCGCAGCACGGTGCCGGACTGGTAAAAGCTCAAGAATATCTGCCCCGCCAGCGCCAGAAAAAACGCTGCCAGGCAAAGACTGATCTGCCCTTTCAGGGTCATCCTGCGCCCCACGCACCCATCCTCCTTCTCTGTGATATTCTGCCGCGCATCTTCCGCCTTATCCGGCCTGTCCGCCGTCAGAGCGAAAGCTCCATAAACTTTCTTTTTTGTCCTATTTTAGCACATTTTAGGGCATCTGCGCAATATCATCCTTGATTGTTGGAAAATAATATGGTACTATGACCAAAAAGGAGGGTATTTTTATGTCTCAGCCGATCTCCGTTTCCGTCCAGATGGATGCTGCATCCTTCCACGATTTTGCCGCCTTTGACCTGCTGCGCCACCGCAAGGCGTGGCACCGGCCTCTGGTGTTCACGGCCATTTTGCTGGTGTCTGCCGGCTTCTGCCTGTCGCAGGTGGGCCAGAAAGACGGCGCAGCCCTGCTCACGGTGGTGCTGGCCGTGGTGGCGCTGGGCGTGCCGGCCGTCTACTTCTGGACATTCTTCCACTCCCTGAGCCTCCAAATCAAAAAGATGGGCCTGCCCCGCCCCTTCTACCGGCTGCTGCTGGACGACGAAGGACTGTCGGTCTGGATGGCCGGCGAGCAGGACAAGCCTGAGGCTAGCCGCAAGTATGCGTGGCACGATATGCATCTGGCCTACCGCACCCCCAACGCCATTTACCTCTATGTCCAGCAGAATCAGGCCTATCTGCTGAACGACAGCCTCGACGCCGCATGGAGCCTGCTGCAAGCCTCCCTCCCGGCAGAGCGCCTGCATGATATGCGCTGAAGACAACAAAAACCGCCCTTTTCAGGGCGGTTTTTTTTTAACCTCTCAGTCTCGCATTCGCTCGACAGCTCCCCTATCGAGGGGAGCCTCTGGCGAAGAGGAAAGGCTTTACGAAATGCCAAAGCCTCCCCTCGTTAGGAGCAACGGCGACGACCGCCGCCAGTGGCGGAAACAGGGAGGAGCTGTTGGGGCCGCGGCCAGCAGAATGCGAGCGGCAGCGAAGCAGACGCTGGGATCCGCAACCCGAGCAGTGGCAGCGCGTAAGCGCTGACGGAGAGGTTGACTCCAAAATACAAAAACAGGCAGCGCCGTGGAAAGGAGGAGAAAGCGGCGCTGCCTGTGTATGAGAACTCCTAAACATTTGCGGCTGCTAGGAGGTTGTTGGTAGTCTGTCCGCCGCCGTGGCTATTGCCTCGCATAGGTGGGGACAGTATTTTTAGGGACGCGGCACCCGCTGCGGGGCTGCGCATAAATCCTGCCTGCATGGCATTTATGGAAAGTCAAAAGCCGGAGATGGGGGATCTCGTTCTTGTCTTCCCGACTGCACCTTTATTGTACCGGATAAAAATGGAGTTTCTTTGAGTTAGTTTTGAACAATCTGCAAACAAGATGTGGAAAGTCTGAGGGCTTTCTTTTCCGTTCTGCTTGACATTCGGCACAGAACGATGTATTGTTAAGTTTATTGTGAAATACCTATGAAATTCCTGCATTTTGAGGGAGGAGACACTATGGCCGCACCGGCACAGCCGCAGCAGAAAAAGACCCTGCTCATGACCGAGGGCAGCATCTGGAAAAGCATCCTGCTCTTCTCGGTGCCGCTCATCCTGGGCAACCTGCTCCAGCAGCTTTACAACACCGCCGACTCCATCATCGTCGGCAACTTTCTGGGCAGCAACGCGCTGGCCGCTGTGGGTTCCAGCGGCTCACCCATCTACCTGCTCATCGGTTTCAGTCAGGGCGTGGCCGTCGGCGCCGGCGTCGTCGTGAGCCAGTACCTCGGCGCAAAGATAAAAAGGAAACGCACATCGCCGTCCACACCTCGCTGGCCATCGCGGTCATCCTCGGCCTCATCCTGACGGTGGGCGGCATCGCCGTCAGCCGCAGCCTGCTGGTCTGGATGAACACCCCGAAGAAGTCCTCGGCGACGCCGTGACTTACATGAAGCTCTACTTCGGCGGTGTGCTGTTCAGCGTCGTCTACAACATGGCAGCCGGCATCCTCAACGCGGCGGGCAACTCCCGCCGCTCGGTCATCTACCTCGCCTGCGCTTCCATCACCAACATCATCCTCGACCTCGTACTCATCGCCGGGCTGAAGATGGGTGTGGCGGGTGCTGCCATCGCCACCGACATCAGCCAGCTCGTCTCCTGTGTGCTGAGCCTCCGCTTTCTGATGAAGGTGGACGCCGACTACAAGGTGGAGCTTTCCGCCATCCGGCCCGATCAGCGGATGACCTCCCGCATCATCCGCATCGGCCTTCCCACCGGCATCCAGAACATGGTCATCTCTTTCTCGAACGTGCTGGTGCAGTCCAGCGTCAACAGCTACGGTGCCGCCGCCATGGCAGGCTTTGCGGCCTATATGAAAATCGACGGCTTCAACATCCTGCCCGTCACCAGTTTCAGCATGGCAGCGACGACCTTTGTGGGCCAGAACTATGGTGCAGGCAACCTCAAACGAGTGAAGAATGGCATGTGGGTCACGCTGGGCATGGGCGTGCTCTACACCCTCTGCACCGGTGCTCTGCTGCTGACGTTCCAGAATCCCATCATGCACCTGTTCACCTCCGACGAGACGGTGGTGGCCTTCGGGTGCAGCGCCATGCACTACTTCTGCCCCTTCTACTTCCTGCTGGCCATCCTCCACGGCATGGCGGGCGCAGTGCGCGGCACTGGCCGCAGCGTACCGCCGATGGTGGTGCTGCTCATCTCGCTCTGCCTCTTCCGTGTGGTGTGGATTCAGTTCGCCCTCCCCTTCTTTGCGGGCATCGAGGGCGTGTTCGTCCTCTACCCGGTGTCGTGGGCGCTGGGTGCCGTGCTGATGGCCCTCTACGCATGGAAAGGCAGCTGGATGACTTACGAGCATTCCTGACAGGAACCGGGAACCATTCCATTTTTCCATTCGCCTTTTGGGGACGTCTGTGGTATCTTATAGGTAAAAGAACCGCAAACCCGGTATCTCAGGAGGATTCATGCAGACAACAAAACCCGAAACCGCACAGCAGCGCCCCACCGGCGCACGAATGGCCCTGCTGATGCTTCTTTACTTTATCAAAATCGGCGCGTTCACCTTTGGCAGCGGATGGAGCATCATTGCCCAGATGGAACGGGAGTTCGTGGACGAGCGCGGCTGGATGACCAAGAGCGATCTGCTGGAGCTCATCGCCGTGGGCAAGAGCCTGCCCGGCATCATGGTGGCGAACATCACTCTGCTCTTCGGCTATCAGATGGCCGGGGTGCTGGGCGGCATCTGCGCGGCCATCGGCCTGTGCATCCCCGCCGTCGTCACCCTTACCATCGTGACGGCCATCTACGACGCCATTAAAGATAACTACTGGGTCTGGTCGGCCCTCAAGGGCGTCCAGTGCGCCGTGGCCCCCATCATCGGCGGCGCGGCCATCTCCCTCGGCAAAGATGCTCTGACCAGCGCGATGCCCATCATCATCTGTGCCGTCGCCTTTGTGCTCTGTTACTTTACGTCCATCAGCAATCTGACGCTGGTGGTGGCCGGTGTGGTCATCGCGCTGGTCTGGATGGGGGTGAGCGAACATGGCCATGTTTGAGACCCTCGTTCAGCTCTTCGCCGCGTTTGCGAAGATCGGCTTCACCAGCTTCGGCGGTACCTCCATGATCCCCCTCATCATGGATGAAATGTCCTCCCACGGCTGGATGACGGACGCCGATTTGACGAACCTCATCGCCATCGCCGAGATGACACCCGGCTCTCTGGGCGTCAATGCCGCCACTTTTGCAGGCACCAAGACCGCCGGGATGCCGGGCGGCGTCTTCGCGGTCCTGGGCGTCCTCAGCCCCACCCTGACGCTGACGCTTCTGGCGGCGGCGTTCTTCCAGAAGTTCCGCACCAGCAAGGTCATGAGCTACATCATGAAAATCGTCAAGCCTGTCTGCATCGGCATGGTGCTGGGTGTTCTGGTGGGCCTCTGCCGCCAGACCTACATCACCGAGGCAGGAGGCATCAGCCTGCCGGGCATCGCCATCGGCATCCTCTGCTTTGTGCTGCTCCAGAAATTCAAGCTCAGTGTGCCGAAGGTCATCGGCATCGCGGCGGTGCTGGGGCTGGTGTGCTTCGGGGTGTTTTAACCAGCTTTCCTTCAGCTCTTAGGCTCTCTCTTTGGGAGAGGCATTTACTCTACTTAAAGCAAAAGCATCCGCAGCACCCTCGCCGTGTGTCTGCCGATGCTTTCTTTCTATATTATTCTTATTATTTTACCGCCAGCGGCGACGGCCTTATACTCACTTCTCCGTGGCAAAGCGCCTCGGTGCGGCCCCCTTCCCGCTGCACGATGAGCCGCCCGGCGTCGTCGATGGCCACCGCCTTTGCGGCGTAGCTCTCCGTCCCGGTGCAGACCGTGACCCAGTGGCCCGGCACAAAGCACCGGGCGCGGTACTCGTCCAGACAGTCGAAGGCCGGGCAGAGACCCAGCAGTTCCGGGCGATGGCCCCGGCCAGCGCCGCCCGGCTCACCGGTGCAGGCCCGCCGGGGTAGAGACTGCCCGCGATGGGCCGCAGCTCCTCGGGCCAGTCCTCCGGGCGGGAGGTCAGGTTCAGGCCGATGCCCACCACCAGCCATTCCAGCTGGCCGCTCTCGATGTCAGCCCCGGCTTCCGTCAGGATACCGCAGACCTTCTTGCCGTTATAATAGAGGTCGTTGACCCACTTGATGCCCAAGTCCAGCCCGCAGAGCCGCTTCACAGCCCGGCAGACGGCCACCGCCGCGCTGACGGTGACGGCCTGCGCCTCGGTCATGGGCAGGCCGGGCCGCAGCACCAGCGAGATAGATGCCTTTCCCCGCCGGGCTCTCGAACCGCCGCCCCAGCCGGCCCCGGCCCGCCGTCTGCTGACTTGTCAGCACCATCGTGCCGTGGGGCATACCCTCGAGGGCCAGCGTCTTGGCCGTGCGGTTGGAACTTTCCAGCTTGTCGTAGAGGTAGATGGGGCGTCGTACTCCCCCACCGCCTCGGCGCAGAAGGGGTCGCCGCCCGCCAGCCGATAGCCCCGCCGGGGGGCGGCTTCCAGCGCATAGCCCTGAGCCGCCAGTGCAGCCGCAGCCTTATGGACAGCAGCGCGGCTCACACCCAGCTGCTGCGCCAGCTGCTGGCCGGAGATGCATTCGCCCTGGGCGGCGGAGAGCGCCGCCAGAAGTGCCTGTTTTGTGGCAGAGGCCATCGTGTTTTCTCCTTTGTGAGGTTTGATAAGGCCATTTTACCACATTTTCAATATTTTTCCCACGATTTTGCAGGTTTTGGACCCACTGATTCGTATAGATAGACAGAGCGCTTGAAATGCCGGGCAGAAAGGAGGCGGAGAGCAGCCATTGAATGCACTGGAATTTGACAGGCTGGTACAGAAGTACCAGTCCCTCGTCTACACCATCTGCCGTCAGCTGGTGGCAGATGAGGGCTATGCGCAAGATCTGACGCAGGAAACTTTTCTCGCTGCATGGCGGAGCATGAACCGCTGTCCTGCCGGATACGAAAAGCAATGGCTGGCCCGCATCGCCTCCAACAAAGCCAAGGATTACTTACGCAGCGCCTGGGCGCGCCGGGTGAACACCCCCGGCGACGATGTACTTGCACTTGAGGGCTCACCGCCCGGCAGCGAGCCGGAAGCGCAGGTGCTGGAAGCTCTGGGCGAAGAGGAGCTGACGCAGCGCATCCTCGCTCTGCGGGAGCCCTACAAGACGCCCTGCCGCCTCATGCTGCTGGAACAGCACACCGCCGCCGAAGCCGCCCGGCTCTGCGGCAGGCCCCAGAAAACAGTGGAGGCGCAGGTCTTCCGGGCAAAAGATGCTGGCCGCGCAGCTGAGCGCCGCCGGAAAGGAGGGCTTTTAAGATGGAATTGTTCCGTGAAGACGGCTGTCTGAGCGACGAAGGGCTGCACGCCCTCACCGCCGGGCAGCTGGACGAGCTGGGACGGCTGGAAGCCGCCGAACATCTCGCCTACTGCGACAAATGCACCGACCGTTACACCGCACTTCTGACCGCCGACGCCCTCGCCGACCCGCCCGGGATGTCCGCCGTACCGTGATGAGCACAATCTGGGTTCGGCTGATGCAGAGCACCTATGGCCGGGCTGCGGTGGCGGGCGTCGCCGCCGTGTTGGCGCTGACCATGTGGCGTACCGGAGCGCTGACCTTCGTCACCGACCACGGCAGCGACCTGCAGGCTCTCCTGCCCACAGTCCAGGTCACTCTGCCGGAAAAACAGCCCCCGAAGATTCTGCCCGAAAAGCTGGGCAGGCCCGTGACTTCCCGCCCCGGCGAGAACATCTATACCCGCGTTTCCTCTGTGCTGGAAAGCCTGCTGAACGCGGCAGAAAACATAAAATCATAAAACAAGGAGATCGTTATGCTGAAAAACGGATTTTTGACCTTCTGCTGCGCGTTTATCCCCGGCGCAGGCCAGATGTATCAGGGTTACATGAAGCGGGGCCTCTCCCTCATCCTCACGGCCTGTCTCATCGGGATGGTGAGCTCACTGCTCAACCCGGTACTGCTCCTGCTGGTGGTGGTGTGGATGTACAGCTTCTTTGACACCTTCAACCTCCGGGCGCAGATCATCGCGGACACCGCGCCGGAGGACGACTACCTCGTCCACTTCGACCCCCGCGACAGACGGCTGGCCCGGGCTCTGCTGGACAGCCACAAGCTGGTGGGCTGGCTGCTCATCGCCTTCGGTGCGCTCATCGCCTACCAGAACCTCATCATGAACACTCTCGGCGACCTCGTTTACCGCTGGGGCCACTCCTCCCCCGTTTTCCGCGCCCTCTATCTCGTCATGGACAGCCTGCCGGATGTGGTGGTCTGTGTGGTCCTCATCGTTTGCGGCGTCTGGCTGGTGAAAGGCCCCCATCCGGCCAAAAAGCCGGATGCTTCCAAGGATGTCCCCGAGGATGCCGATTTCTGCGAGTATCACGCCGACGAGGCCGCGCAGCCGGAGAACGCTCCTCTGCTCTCCGGCCCGGTGGTGAACGAAAACGAGGTGACGGACGATGACTTCGACCACGAACACGACGAATAAGCCGCTCCGCCGAGTCGGCACCCTGACGCTGGGCGTCTGCCTCATCGCGGCAGGTGTGCTCTTCCTGCTCTGCCGCTTCCTTCCCGGCCTGCCGTGGATGGTCATCTGGCAGGTGCTCCCTGCGGCGGGTCTCATCCTGCTCGGGTGTGAGGTGCTCTACTTTTCCGCCCGACCCGGCGAATGCCGGTGCGACTTCAGCTCTGTAGTGCTCTGCCTGCTGCTGATGGGCGGATGCTTCGGCGTCTCGACCTTGATGCTGGTCGTCCAGATGCTGGGCAATGGATATACCATTCACCTGTGAACACAAGAAAGCCTGTGCAGCCGCCCGCCCCGGGAGCGTCTGCACAGGCTTTTCGTTTGAAGAGAGGCTTACTGTACGCCGGTCAGCTCAGCCAGCTTGTGGTAGATCTCGGTGTTGTCGAAGACGCCGCGGAACTTCTCCGCGCCGACGCCCAGCGCATAGATATTGACCATCGCGCCGGTGTGGGCGTAGGTGGTGTGGTCCATGCCGGACTTGTGGTTGATGGTGTGGCAGATGGCCATGCTGAAGGGGATGTAGGTGCCGTACAGCTCATAATCCTGCTGGCTCATCTCCTTCTGGGAGGCAGCGCCGACTTCCAGCGTCCGCTCGTAAGCCTTGCGCAGATTCTCCACCTCGTAGTCGGTCAGCAGCAACTTGCCTGCACTGGCAGCATCGGGGTCGGTGGGCAGGGTCAGGCCGAAGTTTGCCTTCACGTCGGCCATGGCGGCCTCGAAGGGAGTCTTGTTGGCGATGTAGCTCTTCACATAGGTGGAGTCGAACTTGGCGTAAGACATCTTCTGGTGGGTGAGGTTGGTCAGGAAGGTGTCGTAGTTGGTGGTCTTGTAGCCGATGGCCATGCCGCCCGTCTCGTGGTCTGCGGTGACGAGGATGAGGGTGTCGTTGGGGTGGGCGTTGTAGAAATCCACAGCGGCCTGCACGGCGTTGCTCATCTCAAGCACATCGTGGATGGAAGCGGCGGCATCGTTGGCATGGCAGGCCCAGTCGATCTTGCCGGACTCGGTCATCAGGAAGAAGCCCTTCTTGTTGTCCAGCAGCTCGATGCCCTTCCTGACGTAGTCGGTCAGCTGCCACTCTCCTGCGGCGGCGTCCATGGCGTAGTTCATGGCCTTGCCGTCGGCCAGTGCCTCGGCGATGATGAGGGTCTTGCCTGCACCGGCCTTGAGGGTGGCAGCGTCTGCCTGACGGGTGACGACGTTGTAGCCGTTCTGGGCAGCGATCTCGTGGTTGTCGGGGCCGGTTCCGTCGCCGTTCACCTTCTGGAACTCGCCGCCTGCGAAGTACTCGAAGCCAGAGGCGGCCAACTCTTTGCCGATGGCGTAGTAGTTCTTGCGGGTCTTCTGATGTGCATAGAAGGCAGCGGGGGTGGCGTGGTCGATGTTGACGGAGGAGACGACGCCCACCTTGTAGTTCTTCTGGGCATGGAGCTTCTCGGCGATGGTCTCATACGGCACATCGCGGGTCCACGGACAGATATTGATGACGCCGCTCTCGGTCTTGTGGCCGGTGGCGATGGAAGTGGCAGTGGAAGCGGAGTCGGGGCAGAAAGAAGTGCTGTCGTAGGTAGTCACGCTGCCCACCTCGGGGAACTGAGTGAAGCTCAGCTCGCCCTCGACGACAGCGCCGTTGTTCTCCACCGTACCCTTATAGAATCGGGCGGACTGTATCTGGGCCGTACCCATGCCGTCGCCGATGAAGAGGAAGACATACTTGGGTTTGCCGCCGAACACGCCCAGCAGTCCGTTCTCTTCCTCTGCTGCTTTGGCGGCATTGGGGGCAGCGGCGTTGGCAGCGGCAGGCGCTGCGGCCAGCATACCGGCGGCGGATGCAAAGGCACCGGCCTTCAAAAGCTGCGGCGGGACATTTTATTCTCTTTCATGCGAAAGTCCTCTCTTTCCATGAGCCTCATGGCTCCTTCTCTCTTTTTCGATTTACCGGGAACGGCCTTATTATACCGCCGCAGCCGCCCGGCCCGAAACCATGCGGACGCAAAATCGGCGTAAAACCCCGGCGGCGGCTTTGGGCCGTCTGTAAAAAAGAAGACTTCTGCTGCGCAAAAAGCGCCTCTCCGGTAAAACGGAAAGGCGCTTTTGTATGTTACAGGTCAATTATGCGTTGAACTTTTCCTCGTCCAGCAGACCCTCGCTCTTGGCCACGCAGATGCTGGCCACAGCGTCGCCCACCACGTTCAGGGAGGTGACGAGCATCTCGATGGGGCGGTTGATGGCGAGGATGAGGGAGTAGGCCAGCAGGGCGCTGTCATTCACGAAGCCCGCGCCGGACAGGATGGTGAAGAGGATGACGGCCCCTGCGCCGGGGGCGGCAGGCGTCCCCACCGAGGCCAGTAGAGCCAGCAGAGCGACCACGACCAGCTGGGCAGGAGTAACGGTGTAACCAGCGCAGCCTGCGATGAAGACAGTGGCCACCACCTGCATGATGGCGGTGCCGTCCATATTGATGGTCATGCCCAGAGGCAGGACGAAGGAGGCGATGGACTCATCGACGCCGAAATCCTCGGTGCTGACCCTGATGTTCAGGGGAGAGTGGCTGCGCTGGAAGAGGTGGAGAAGCCGAAGACGGCCACGTTGGCGATCTTCTTAATGAAAGTGATGGGGTTCTGCTTTGCGCCCAGCGCCACCACCAGAGGATAGGCCACCAGCAGGAAGACGAAGAGCAGGACCACCGTGACCACCACATACACCAGAGCGGGCTTGAGGTAATCAATGCCGTAGATGGCGAAGGTGCGGGTCAGCAGCACGAAGACTGCAAAGGGCGCGAAGTTTGTGACGACGAAGTTCAGGAAGACCACCACCACGTCGTTCACCTCGCCCAGCAGGCGGCGGAGGGTGGAAGTACGGCTCTCACCCAGCACATTCATGCTCAGGCCCACAGCCACCGCGAGGAAGACGGAGGAAAGAACAGCGTTGTTGCTGCCGAAAGCCGTGACGATGTTGGAGGGGATGACATTCAGCACCACGTTCAGGGGGTTGGAACCGTTGGAGCCGGCGGCTTCCGTCAGGCCCTCGATGTGAGCGTTGAAGAGGCCCATGGAATAGGTGGCATAGCCCACGCATCCGGCCAGTGCCAGCGCCATAAAGGAGCAGAGCAGGAACCAGAAGAGGGTCTTGGCCGAGATGCGGCCCATGGTGCGGGTATCGGCGATGCTGCCGATGGCCAGCGCGATGGAGGTGAAGACCATCGGGATGATGACCAGCTGCAGTGCTTTGATGAAGAGCTGTCCGATGATGTAGAAGAGGCCGAGCGCACGTTCCGCGCCCTCTGTGGTGATGTCCTGGAAGAGCAGGTCGTTGATGGTCTGCCAGATGCCGCTGTTGCCGGAAGCCACGAGCTTTTCGCGCAGCATCATAAAGGCAAAGCCTGCCGCCAGACCGCAAACCAGAGACACCGCCATCTTTCTTGCCAGTGCCGAGCCGCTGTTCTTATTTTTTTCCATACGATTTTCCTCACTTTTGTCCATTTCCCAGTGTGTTTCGTTCATATTCGACCTATCCTACCACGGCAAACTGTTGGACGCAAGGGAAAATCGGCTTTTCAGGCGATTTTTTCGCAAAAGTATGACGCATGAAAATTTAATGTAAAATTACGTTTTGGATAAAGAAACCTCTCCGTCACGCCTACGGCGTGACGGAGAGGTTTGATCTTATGTATTGTCTGCGCCCAGCTCTGCGGCTTCCAGCACCTTGATGCCTTCGGCCTCGAACGCGGCGCGCAGAGCCTCGGCAAAGCCGGGGTGCGGCACCTTGTTTTTGACGCAGAGGGTGATGATGCCATGCAGGCTGGTGCATTCCAGACCGATGGAAGCGCCGTCTGCCGGCACCCAGGTCTGGAAGTCCTCGATGTACCGGGTCAGCTCCGGGCTGGACGGGGCGAAGGGTCGCCAGATAGCTCACCAGAAGTCCGCCGGGAAGCCGCTGATGTACTCGCCCATCTGGAAGATGCGCTTTTTGATGCTGAGGCTGGCTTTCTGCTGGTAGACCCGGTAGACCCAGCCCATCTGCTCCGCAATACGGAACAGTTTTCGCTCAGCGGAAAGGTTCTCTTTCAGGTCAGCGTCCACGCCCACGGCCACTTCGGCCAGCGGGGCATCTGCCGTCAGCGGCAGCTTGCGCTGGAAGGATGCCACGCAGTTGTAGAGGGCGTTCGGCGCACCCAGCGCGTCGCGGGCGTCTGTCGAGTAGCTGTAGAGCACCTCGTCCTTGTCCAGATACGCCTGCACCGCCTTACAGAGCAGGGCCGTGAGGGTACTGAAGGGCTTGACGCCGCAGCGGAGGGCGGCGTCCACAAGCCCCGCCTTTTCCAGCCGGATGCGGCAGCAGGTGGGCGTCTCTTCAAAGGTCTGCACCACGGGGCGCTGCATATCGTTGGCCACCTGACTCTCGGGGTACTTTGCAAGGATGTCCTCGATGTCGTAGGCAGGGTCCGTCTCAAGGGTCTGGCCCTCGAAAGCCGTACCGTACCGCAGGTTGCAGTAGAACTGCAGCACCATGGTCATGAAGGGTGCTATGCCCCGGCCATCGGTCAGAAAGTGGAACCAGTCGAAATAGACGACTTTCCCCTCATAGCTCAGGGCAACAGTAAAGCCGTTCTCGTCCGGAAATTCGGGCTTTGCGCTGCCCTGCCGCACCGGGCAGGGGGCGTCCGACGGCTCGAGGTGGAGCAGCTTTTTCTCCCACACCGGCTTCTGGAAATAGTAGGGAGCCTTTGCCCGGGCCGCATCCAGAGCCTGCTGCAAAAGCGCACCGTCCACGGCATCTTTCAGCGTGACCTGATAGCGGCAGTTGACCATGTTTTCGCGGTAATAGTAAACGATACCCTGAAAAACAGAGCGCTGTTCGGCATCCATTCCTTATTCCCCCGCGTGTGCGGCCAGATAGTCGGCCAAATCGCTGACGGTGACGAAGTTGCGCAGCTCCTTTTCGGGGATGCGCAGGCCGAAAGTCTCCTCCAGGTCGGCGACGACGGTCAGGATCTCCATGGACGACAGGTCCAGATCGTCCATCAAGACGCTGTTCTCGTTGACATCATCGGGGGAAATTTCTGCAACATCTTCCAGAATTGCAAGAATCTGGGACACGATCTCGGTTCTTTCCATAGTTTGAATCTTCCTTTCGTAATTCCATTAAAGGCGGCTGCGGCTCTTTTCCAGTATTCCGCAGTCTGCCCGGTTTATTCTTACTTGCGCAGCAGCTTGCCGGTGCCGGTGCGGGGCAGAGGCTCGGTGCTGAACTCCACGGCGCTCATCCGCTTGTAAAGCGGCAGGGTGCGGTTGGTCTCGGTGATGAAGTCGCGGACGGTCTGCTGGTCGGCCTCGCTGCAGTAGATGACGGCACAGATCTTCTTGCCCTTCTCCCTGACGATGCATTCCTTGACGGCCTCGCACTTGGACAGCAGATTTTCCAGTTCTTCGGGGCTGACGTTCTCACCGTTGTCGAGGATGATGATATTCTTCTTGCGTCCGGTAATGTAATAGAAGCCGTCCTCGTCCACACGGGCCAGGTCTCCGGTGTGGAACCAGCCGTCGGCGTCGAGGACTTCTGCGGTAGCCTCGGGGTCCTTGTAATAGCCCAGCATGACGCAGCCGCCGCGGATGCAAATTTCGCCCGTCTCGTCCAGCTTGTACTCGGCGTGGTCGTCGGGCTTGCCCACGGCGCGGATGTGCTTTTCGTCCTGCTCGTAGTTGATGATGCCGTCGCCGCAGGTCTCAGTCATGCCGTACACCTGAGTGATCATCATGCCCCGCTGTGCCAGCTCGGCCAGCATGGCGCCGTCAAACATGGCAGAGGAGCCGCAGGGGTTCCAGATGCCGTTCAGGCGGGCGCGGCGGCCCCGCTTGACGTCTTTGTAGATGGCCTCCATCAGCATAGGAGCCACAGCGATGGCATCGCTGTGCATCAGGCCGAGGTCGCGGTAGAAGTCGCGGATGTCGGCGGAGAGGTTCAGCGCCCAGCCCTTGCAGGCCCAAACGAAGAGGCAGATGAACGTACCCAGATGGAACAGGGGCAGGATGGCGAAGTTGCTCAGGACGTCGTTTTTGTCCTCGGGCATATGCTCGTGCTTATAGTCCAGCATGGCGTCGCCGAATTTGACCTGGCACTCCACAGTGGTAAAAAAGTTGCGCTCCGAGAGCATGACGGCCTTGCTGCGGCCGGTGGTGCCGGAAGTGAACATCAGCACCATCAAATCATCATGGCCCACGCAGTCAACAAGCTCTGCAGGCGCGCTGTCCTTGAAGGCGTCCATCGGGCGGAGTTTATCGCCGTAGGCGGCCTCGATGTCGGGGCGGCAGCCATAGTCGATGCCGTCGTTGACGATGAGGGAAGGCTCGGCAAGGCCCAGCTCATATTCCAGCTCGGGCCAGGTCTTTTTCTGGTTGATGGTCACGACAACGGCCCCGGCGAGGATCGCGCCGAAGCTGTTGACACCGTACTCATAGCAGTTGCGGCTCATGATGCCGACACGCTTGCCCTTGATGTCGGGGATATTCTCCTTAAAATAAGTAACGGCCCTGCGGATGTCCTGCACATACTGGGCGTAGGTCTTTTCCACCACAGTCTTGCCATCGGCGGCCACATAGCGGAAAGCCACCCGGTCGGGGTACTGCTTCGCCATGACGTCCGTGATGAGCTCATATACAGTATTTATCATTTTTGTCGCTCCTTGCTGTTTTTCTTTATTGCAGCGAAACGCCGGCATTTGACATATTCTGCCTCAGAGTAATAATACCTGTTTCGGCAGAGAAATGCAACTACGCGGCGTATCCTTTTCACTGTTTCTTCTTACTTGTTACTTGCGCAGCAGCTTACCCAGAGCGTTGCGGGGCAGGGGCTCAACGGTGAACTCCACGGCACTGATGCGCTTATACAGCGGCAGGCTGCGGTTCACCTCGATGACGAAGGCTCTGACCTCTTCCTGCTTATCCTCAGGGCAGTAGATGACGGCACAAATTTTCTGGCCCTTCTCCTTCACGATGCACTCGGTGATGGCCGGGCAGAGGGCCAGCTTCTTTTCCAGCTCTTCGGGGCTGACGTTCTCGCCGCTGGCGAGGATGATAAGATTCTTCTTGCGGCCGGTGATGTAATAGAAGCCTTCCTCATCCATCCGGGCCAGGTCGCCGGTGTGGAACCAGCCGTCGGCGTCGATGACCTCTGCCGTGGCCTCGGGGTCCTTGTAGTAGCCCAGCATCACGCAGTCGCCCTTGATGCAAATTTCTCCGGTCTCGTCCAGCTTATACTGAACGTGGTCGTCGGGCTTGCCCACGGCACTCATGTGCTTTTCGACCTGCGTAAAGTTCAGGATGCCGTCGCCGAAGGTCTCGGTCATACCGTAGCACTGGTTGACGACGAAGCCGTTCTGGGCCAGCTCCAGCAGCATCTTGGGGTCGAGGGCAGCGGAAGAGCAGCACAGGTCCCACAGGCCGTTCAGACGGCTGACACGGCCACGCTTCATGTCATTGTAGATGGTCTCCACCAGCATGGGGCCGAGGCCATAACGTCGCTGTGCATCAGGCCCAGGTCGCGGTAGAAGTCGCGGATGTCGCCGCAGAGGTTCAGAGCCCATCCGGCAGGCGGGTAGGACATAACGCAGACGAAGCAGGCCATGTGGAAGAGGGGCAGCAGGGTCATATGGCTCAGCGGCAGCTTCTGGCCTGCCGGGAGGCGGTTGGTGATCCAGTTCTCTGCCACCTCCGAATAGGTGTGCAGGCTGGCGCACATATTCCGCTCCGAGAGCATGACGCCCTTGCTGCGGCCGGTGGTGCCGGAGGTGAACATCAGCATCATCAAATCATCGTGGCCCACGCAGTTGGTCAGCTCGCCGGGGGCAGTATCCTTATAGCAGTCCATGGGGCGGAGCTTCGGGCCGTAGGCGGCTTCCAGCTCGGCGCGGCAACCATAGTCGATGCCGTCGTTCAGGATGAGGGCAGGCTCCACGAGGCCCAGCTCATATTCCAGCTCCTCCCAGGTCTTTTCTGGTTCAGAGTCACGAGAACGCCGCCGGCGAGGATGATGCCGTAGGACGCCACGCAGAATTCATAGCAGTTCCGGCTCAGCAGAACGATGCGCTGGCCCTTGATGTCCGGCACTTCGGCCTTGAGATAGGCCGTCATCCGGCGGATGTCCTGCGCATACTCGCGATACTTCTTCTCCACGACGGTCTTGCCGTCCTCGGCCACATAGCGGATGGCCACATGATCGGGAAACTCCTGCTCCATGCAGCGGGTCACCATGTCGTATACGCCTGCGGGTACTTTGATGTATTCAGCCATCGGTTTTTCTCCTTTTTTGTCAAATTTTCAGCTCAGCACTTTTTTCATTCACTTTCCAGAGTCATTCCGAATCTCTGGCAGTTCGAGGAAAACTTTGGCACGGCTCCTTATGGCAACAGTATACCGCAAGCAGAGCGTAAACGCAAGATTTAATTGCACAAATATGCAACTTGAGCTTGCATTCAATTTGTGCAGGCAGATGTAATTCTTTCCTTTTGTTGCGATGTGCGAAAAGCTGTGATACACTTTTTTCGTCAGGACGAAACTTCGCCCGGAGGTCGAGTCCTTATCAAATTGACAGCAAGCCCAAAAAGCATTATACTGTTTATATTATTTAGCAAAAAAGCTCCCCGCCGAGCTTCATATTTTTATTTACCGCGCCTAAAACACGGCCTTCCGGGGCCTCCGGGACGAATGGCGCACAAGGAGGACCCTTTTCATGGAAGGCACCAAGCCCCGCACTGTAAGCAGCCTTGGCATGTTCGACCTGCTGAAAGGCATCGGAATGCTGGCTATCGTCTTTACCCACACGGCAGAGCTTTACCCCCTCGGCGCCAACGACGTCACCCCTTTCGCGTTTGCGTTGTTCGCTTACCGCGAAGCGCTGATGGCCGCCTTTTTTATTGCCAGCGGCTACGGCTTCCGCAAGCGCTCCATCCACAAATGCATCGAGCAGCAGCTCAAGACCCTGTTCAAGCCTTACGTTTATACTGCACTGGCCACCACGGTGCTCCACGCTTTCATTCACCACGCAGCTTTCGGCTCGTGGGATGCTGCCATCTCAGAATCGGCCAAAGTCTTAGGCGGTTTCCTGTTAGGCCTGCCCCACACGGCCACTTACTTCGGGCATCAGTTTTTCTCCTGCGGACCCATGTGGTACTTAGTGGCTCTGATGCTGGCGTGGGTGCTGCTGGACGTGCTGCTCGAGATCTTCCCCGAGCGGTACATAACCCCCGCAGTCGTCGGCGTCACCCTGCTTGGCTGGGGCGTCACGCTGGTGTGGGAGGCTCCTTTCTGCATCGCACAGGGCATGGTGTCGCTGCCCTACCTTTACATCGGCTATCTGGCCAAGAAGCGCCGCCTTTTCGAAACTCCCCTTTCCGGCAGAGCCAAGGCCGGCCTCATCGCGGCTGCGCTGGGCGTCGTCGCGGGCGTTTTGCTGACCCAGAGCACCGACTGCGTTTCGCTGGGTGAGTGGACGATGGGGCCGCTGAGCATCCTGCTGGATGGCGCAGTGGGCTACGGCATCATCCGGCTCTTTTTGAAATGGCAGCGCCGAGTGGACGGCCCCATCTCCCATGCCATCGAGTGGGTGGGCCGGCGCTCGCTCTTCATCTTCTGCATCCACACTGTGGAGCTGACGGCCATCCCGTGGTATCTGATGGCTGCAAAGTATGCTGACCATCCGGTGCAGGGGATGCTGCTGCAGTTCGTGTTCTCGCTTGTGTCCATCTTCGCCGTCACCGAACTTCTGATGCGCCGCAAAGAGCTTGGCCGGAAGCTTCGGGGCGGCAAGCCTGCGGACAAGCCCCGGCAGCGGAGCAAGACCCGCCGCTATGCGGCAAAACACTGAAATTCCTGCGCTTTGGTATCCGGCCATTTTGAGGGTAGACTATAATTACTTTTGATGCATGGGCTTGCAGCGCGGGTTGTACGCCTTGCGATAAATTGGAGGAGGCCCCGGTAATGATGAACGAAACTCCTGAAGCGGCTCTGCGCAGCCGCATTGCGGACCTTGAACAACAGCTCAAACTTGCAGACGAAGGCACTTCGCGGCTGGCCCAGCGCTGCCTTGAGCTGGAAAAGCAGCTGCAGACCTTCTATGCTGCCCACCCCCAGAGAGAGAGGCAGACCGACTCGCCTGCTCTGGTGCAGCCGCTGCTTTACTATGATGCCGGGTTCGGCTTTTCCCAGAAAGACACCGTCAAGGCCCCGGACTACGAATACGACGAGCTGAACGGCATGGTGACAGCGACCTTCGAACTGCCGGAGGCCGCGTTCAATCTCCGTCTCGACCCCGGTGAACTGCCTTGCTGCATCACCGATTTCGTCTTCTCGGATGACCGCATCCTCTGCCGCCCGGTGAACGGTGTGCCGCTCCATGGCGACGGCATCCTGTTCCTCAACAACGACCCGAATTTCATGCTGGATGGTCTGAACCGTTTCCCCGCCGGGATGAAGCTGGGCGTGAGCTACTGCTACTTCCCGCTGGAGCCGCTGGCTGACGACCCGTTGTTCGCCGCCGTTCTCGAGGGCGTACAGTATTTCCAGAAGACCCGCGTCTGCGAGCAGAAGCACCTCGACCAGCTGGAAAAAACTACGGCTGACCAGAAGCAGACCATCGAGGCCCTGCAGAAGAATCTCTCCGAGCTGCATCAGGCCAACGCCGAGCTGAGCGCCCGGAGCAAAGCCTACGAGAGCTCGCTGGAAAACATCCTCTCTTCCAGCAGCTGGAAACTCACGCTGCCCCTGCGCCGCCTGCTGGGGCTGTTCCATCGCAGCCATTGAGCCTGCCTGCGGAGAGGAGGATACGATGTACAGCAGTTATACCACTCTGCAGCGGGCTCAGCTCGCCAAACAGGAATATCTCGATACCCAGGAAGTTTTTCTCGGCATCTATGCGCCGGGGCGGAACGCCGCCCTGAAAGCTTCCCTGCAGGACCAGCTCCACCGCAAATTTTTATTGACGGACAGCCTCCGCCCCGAAGCCCTCGGCAGCGCCGCCGGTGTGCTTCTGGTCAGGGAAGACCTTTTCCTGATGTCCACGGCCCTTTCCTGCTTTGCGGACGCACTGCGCAGCGGCGCAGACTACGTCACCAGCGACGCCGTCTTCGGCTACTCAGGCGTCACCACCCTCTACCACAGTCAGGGCTTTGCAGCCTGCCCGGGCTGCGCCCTCGTCTCCCGGGAGCTGCTGCGCCGCTGTCAGGCGGAAGCCCGCGACCCGGAAAATCCCGTCGAACTGCTGACGCTGGCGGCGAAACTCAGCCGCAGCCACGTCTGCCTCCCGCTGGCGCTGGCCCACTATGAGCGGGACATCTGCGCCGAAGACGTCTGGTCTGTAAAGGGGAAGCGCGTCTTTATCATGAGCCACCTGCTGGACATGACCGGTGCGCCCATCGTGCTGGTGAGCGCCGTACCGGTGCTGCGCAGCATGGGCTACGAAGTGGTCGTCCTCGGCCCTGAGGACGGCGGCTCCATGCCGCTTTTCCTCGAGGCGGGAGCTACCGTCATCACCCGCAAGGGCTGTGTTCAGTCTCCCCTGCTCTGGGGGCTGGCCCTCTGCGCCGACCTCGTTCTGGCCAACACCGTCGTGGAGGCCCGGGCCGTCCGCGCCCTGAGCGGTGCGCGGGTGCCGGTGCTCTGGTGGCTCCACGATGCCTTTGCAGGCTACCCCCACATCGCCCACCAGATCCCCAGAGAGCTGGGCGAAAATATCCGGCTCTACTCCGTCGGCAGCCACGCCGCCAACGCCATGCACTCGGTGCGGCCGGAGTTCAACATCCGGCCCCTCATCTACGGCCTGCCGGACTACGCCGCCGAGAAGTTCTCCCACTACGATTTGAGCTATGCGGGCGGGCGGCCTCTGTTCGCCACCGTCGGTTCCTTCGAGAACCGGAAAGGCCAGGACATCTTCTGCAAAGCCATCCGGCTGCTGCCGCCTGAGACCATGAAGAAGGCATCCTTCCTCTTCGTGGGCAAGGCCGCAGAGGCTGAGATGATGGACGCCGTGCGGAGCCTGACCGCTGACTGCCCCGACAACGTCTTTTACGTCAAGCGGCTCACCCGCGACGAGATCAAGAGCCTGATGGCCCAGTGTACCTGCCTCGTCTGCGCCTCCCGCGACGACCCCATGCCTACTTTCGTCACTGAGGGCCTCATCTTCGGCAAGCCCGCCATCGTGTCGGAGCACACCGGCACCGCCGGGCTCATCACCGAGGGCGTGGACGGTTTCGTCTACGAGGACGACGACCCCGAAAAGCTGGCCGAGCGGCTGGCCTGGGCCATCGAGCACCCGGAAAGCTGGCTGCCATGCGCCCCGCCTGCCGTGAGCTTTACGAGAGTCATTACTCCAAGCAGGCGTTTTCCGACAGTTTACAACAGGCTGTAAAGGAGCTCACCGGCGAATAAGCTCCCCGTTCTTTATCACTCTGCCGAAACTGAGGCAAAAATTTGGCAGTTGTTCACAACACACCTCCGGACTGTGATATACTCTCCTAAGAGTTTATCCCAGTCCGTTTTTTGTTGAAATTTGAAAGGAGTCCCCGCATGAGTTCGTCCGCCTCCCCCGCCCCTTCGCGCCGAAAGACCCTGCTCTCGCTGGGCGTTCTGGCCCTGCTGACCGGCATCGTGGTGTTCATCTTCCGGGAGCACTGGGCCGAGATCTCCGAGGCGCTGAGCCGGCTCACCCTCGGGCAGGGCTTCTGGCACTGGCCGTGGGCCTGAGCTACCCGCTTCTCGAGGGCGTATCCAGCTGGCTCATCGTCCGCAGCCGCCTGTCCCATTTCCCGCTGCGGCAGGGTATCGACAATGCATGGATGGGGACCTTCGGCAATGTGGTGGGCCTCGGCGCAGGGTCGGTGCCGTTTCAGACGTGGTATCTCCACCGGCGCGGGCTGGACGTCGGCCCCGGCGTGGGGCTGATGACCCTGCAATACGTCTTCCACAAGACAGCCGTCCTGCTTTACGCCACCGTGCTGCTTCTGGCGGGCCGCCCCTGGATGGCGGCCCACTCCGACGGCGTACTGCGGTATCTGCCCGGGGCCTACGCTGTCGTGGCGGGCGTCATCGTGGGGCTCATCGCCCTCTGCGCCCTGCCGGTGGTGCAGCGTCTGGCCCGCTGGCTGCTGCATTTTCTGCCCAACACAGGCCGCTGGGCCGAGCGCCGGGAAAGCTGGCTCAAGCAGCTGGACACCCTGAGCACCGAGAGCCGCCATCTGCTGGCAGACAAGCCCCGCTGTGCCGCCATTCTGGGCGTGCATCTCGTCAAGCTGTTCCTGCTCTTCTGCCTGCCGTGGATGGGGCTGCGGTTCATGGGGCTGGATACCGGACTGGCCTTCTGGCAGGTGCAGCTCCTGACGTCGCTGACCCTCTTTGTCTCCAACGCCCTGCCCAACGTGGCGGGCATGGGTTCGGTGGAGACGGCCTTCCTGCTGGTGTACAGCAGCTTCCTCCCCGATGCTTCGTCCATGAGCCTGCTGATGTTCTACCGGCTGGCCAGCTATTACGCCGTCTTTGCGGCAAGTGCCGTCGGCTTTGCGCTGGCACAGCGGCAGCTGAACCGCGGATGACTTTGTGAATGTCGTTATCACCCGCGATGTTGAGGCCGACAAGCAGGGCGACATGACCTATGTTCTCGAGTTCACCACCGAGGACGGCAGCACCCAGAGCTTCGAGACCCTGCACTACGAAACCACTCCCATCTCTCTGAAGAGCGTGGACGCAGCTGCTGGTGCTACCCCATCGCATTCGCTGCTCCTGAGCAGTAAAATCAGCTCATAACGAAGAAAACGGCAGGTTCAATGAACCTGCCGTTTTCTTATTCTATCAAATTCAGCCCTTCATGGGGACAAAGCCCACGAGGTCCTTCACTACCTCGCCGCCGATGATGAGGCCCACGACCGACGGGACAAAGGCGTTCGAGCCGGGAACAGAGCGGCGGATGGTACACTTGCGCTGGGTGCCCGGAGGGCAGATGCAGTGATACTTGCAGCTGATGGCGTCATCCTCGATGGGGGTCATGGCAGGCTCCTTGGAGTAGACCACCTTCAGGTGCTTGATGCGGCGCTTGCGGCACTCGGTGCGCATGACCTTGGCCAGCGGGCAGACGGAAGTCTTATAAATATCCGTGACCTCGAAGCGGGTCGGGTCCATCTTGTTGCCTGCGCCCATGGAGCAGATGATGGGGGTGCCTGCCTCCTTGCACTTCATCACCAGCGCAATTTTACCGGTGACAGTGTCGATGGCGTCCACCACGTAGTCGAACTGGCTGAAATCGAAGCTGTCCTGCGTCTCAGGGCCAAAGAAGGTCTTGTAGGTGGTGACCTTGATGTTGGGGTCGATGTCGTGGACACGCTCTTCGGCCACATCCACCTTGAACCTGCCCACCGTCTTGCGGGTGGCGATGATCTGGCGGTTGAGGTTGGTCAGGCAGACTTTGTCGTCGTCGATCAGGTCGAGAGCCCCCACGCCGCTGCGGGCCAGCGCCTCGACGGTGTAGCCGCCCACGCCGCCCACGCCGAACACCGCCACGCGGGAATCGTGCAGTTTGGTCATTGCTTCCGCGCCCAGCAGCAACTGGGTGCGGGAATACTGGTCTTGCATATCATTTCTCCTTTAGGTTCTGCTTTTTACATTCACGGGCTTGCCCTTATCCCTTCGCCACCTGTGTAATGGTGCCGCCTCCGAGGACGACATCGCCCTGATACAGCACCACGGCCTGACCGGGCGTAGGGGCGCGCTGAGGCTGGTCAAATTCCAGCCGGAAGCTGTCCGGCCCTGCCGGGTAGACGGTGGCAGGCTGTTCGGTCTGATGATAACGGGTGCGGGCCGTCACCCGCAGGGGGCCTTTCAGCTCCGGGATGGCGATCCAGTTCACTTCGTTCGCATAGACGATGGTATCGAACAGTTCCGACTCCGGGCCGACCGTGACGGTGTTTGCCTGCATGTCCTTGCCGCAGACGTAGACAGGTGCCCCCATGGCAAGGCCCAGCCCCTTGCGCTGGCCGATGGTGTACCGCACCGCGCCGTTGTGGGTGCCTTCCTTTTTGCCGCCGACGTCGAGGAAATCGCCCGCCGGGTAGCGTTTGCCGGTGAAGTCCTCCATAAAGCGGGCATAGTCGCCATCCGGCACGAAGCAGATGTCCTGACTGTCGTGCTTGCGGGCGTTCACGAAGTGCTGCTGCTCGGCGATGGCGCGCACTTCGCTCTTGTGCAGACCACCCAGCGGCAGGCGGACATGAGCCAGCTGCTCCTGCGTGAGGTTGTAGAGCACATAGCTCTGGTCCTTGCCCTCGTCCAGACCCTTTTTGAGCAGCAAACGGCCGGTGGCCTCGTCCTGCTCCACCCGGGCATAGTGGCCCGTGACCACATAATCCAGCCCGTGTGCTTCCGCCCAGCGAAGCAGGTGATCGAACTTCATATATCTGTTGCAGTCGATGCAGGGATTGGGCGTACCGCCGGCCTCGTAGACCCGGATGAATTTGTCGATGATCTTTTCCTGAAAGTCTGCCGTGAAATCCAGCACCTCGTACGGGATATCCATGGCATACGCCACCTCTGCCGCGTCCTCGATGTCCTTTTCCGAGCAGCAGGTGTGCAGGCCCTCGGTGTTCACGGCCTCGTTGCGGGTGAGCCGCATGGTGATGCCGGTGCAGTCATAGCCTGCCTGCTGCATGAGCCATGCCGCCACCGAGCTGTCCACGCCGCCGCTCATGGCGATGAGCGCCCCGGGGCGGCGGGAAGTGTTCTGTGTTTCTGTCATTCTGTTCCTCTTCTGTTATAACATACTAAAACAGTAGTATAATACTACCGCAGCTTCTTTCTCTTGTCAAGCCGCAGAAAATTTGGCCGCAAAGGCCAGAAGTTCTGCTTTTTCGTTGGGCAGCCGCCCGGTGATGACCTCTTCCAGCAGCGCTTCCAGCGCGCGGCGCAGGCCGGCCCGGGCGCGACGCCCGCCGCCATCAGATCGCGGCCATTCACGGCCAGCTGGGAGACGCGGCAGCAGGCGCTTTGGGCGGTAAGCGTCTCGGCCTCTTTTGCAGGGCGGTAAATTCATCTTTTCTTTCCGGTTGAAGAGCGCTCCAAAGGGCAGTCAACTGCTGCACGGTGTGGAGGTCGTATTTGCCAAGAAGTCGTTTGGCTTGAAGCGACAGCGTAGGAGTGCGGGGAGCTTTCTCCTTCACAAGTGTTGATACTCCATCTATCACAGCATTGGAGCATTTCAAGCGTTTCAGCGCCTTTCGTGTTCCATCCTCCCCAGCGGCAGAAGCAGCGCCGCCCAACGGGTGGTCACTTCCTCTCCTCCTGCCGGAAGGGCATCTATGATCTCACGGGCTTCCGACAGATCGTCGGGCGGCAGTTCCGGCAGGACGAAGGCCAGCACTTCCGGCTCCAGATACGCCCCCGGCTTCGGGGCAGACAGAAGCTTGTTCAGCTCTTCTTCGATGCGCTCCACCGACACGCAGTCGAGGTGGGCGGCCAGCTGCTTCGCCGCCGCTTCGGTGGCCTCGTCGATAACAAAACCGAACCGGGCCGCAAAGCGGTAGAGCCGCAGGATGCGCAGAGCGTCTTCTTCAAAGCGGCGCAGCGGCTCACCGACGGCCCGCACCACGCCCCGGGCCAGATCTTCCTGCCCGCCAAAGGGGTCGCACAAGCCCTCTTCGGCGCTGTAGGCCATGGCGTTGATGGTAAGATCCCGCCGGGCCAGGTCCTCCCGGACGTCGGGTACAAAGGCCACGCTGTCGGGGTGGCGGCCATCGGAATAACTGCCCTCGGTGCGGAAGGTGGTGATCTCGTAGAGCTTGCCGTCCCGCTTCACAGTCACGGTACCATGCTGCAATCCGGTGGGGATGCACTGCTTTTCTCCGAACAGCTCCATCACCTGCTCCGGGCGGGCGGCGGTGCAGAGGTCCCAGTCGTGGGGCGCAAGGCCAAGCAGACTGTCCCGGACACAGCCGCCCACGGCGTAGGCCGCAAAACCTGCCCGGTGCAGCGCGTCCAGCAGGGCGGAGGCGCCGGGTTCCAGGACGATGTTCATTCTTCGGCCTCCTCATATTGCAGGGTGATGCTCTTGCCGTCAAAGCCGCACTCTGCCGCCGGGAAGAGGCTCTGCGCCTGGGCCAGCTCTTCTTCCGGGTCGGTGATCATAGGCGAATAGTGGACGAGCCAGAGCCGCTTCGCGCCCGCTTTGGCGGCGAGGGTTGCGCTCTGCCCGAAGGTGCTGTGGCCGTACTGTTTGGCCTGCGCGGCCTGCTCCGGCAGAGCATAGGTGGAGTCGCAGAGCAGAAGGTCAGCACCCGCTGCGGCCTTTCCAATGCCGGACAGGGGCGGTGTCGCCCGAGAAGACAAAGCTCAGCCCCTGCCGGGCCGGGCCGAGGACGGCTTCCGGCTGGATGACACGTCCACCGTCCAGCGTGATACTCTCGCCGTGCTGGAGCGTCTTCCACTGCTTTACTGGTACGCCCAACGCCCGCGCCTGTTCGGGTGAGAACCGTCCGGCCCGGGGCAGATCGAGTCGGTAACCCTGACTGATGACACGGTGGCGGGTCGGCGCCGGCGTGAGCTTCGCGCCCTGAGGCCAGCCGCCGAATTTTTCGCAGAGCGCCGCCGGAACGTCCAGCACCTCAGCATAAACCGGGTACGGCAGAGGCCCCGTCAGCACCCGCAGTGCCGCCCAGACTTCGCCGAGCCCCTTCGGCCCGTACAGCGCCAGCGGGCGGGTGCGGCCCTGACAGCCCAGCGTCTGCAGCAGCCCCGGCAGGCCGAAGATGTGGTCGCCGTGGTAATGGGTCAGGCAGACGGCGTCCATCTTCATCAGGTTGACTCCGGCCCGGCGGGCGGCACTCTGGGTCCCCTCGCCGCAGTCGAACAGGAGGCTGTGTCCTCCGCATTCGGCCACCGCCGCCGTGAGGGCGCGGTCGGGCAGGGGCATGGTGGCCGCTGTACCCAGCAGTGTAATGGTCAGCATAAAGTTTCTCCGTATCACAAAAATCTCGATGGCTATAGTGTACCACACTCTTCGGCCCGGCACAATCGCACAGCCGCACCCTGACAGGCATAAGATGGCCCAAACCACAAAAGGAGGGGTCTTGTATGCAGCGTCAGCGGCCCGAGCATCGCATTTTGTCGTTCCACCACCGGGGACTGCTGCTTCTGGCGGCGGCAGTGGCGGTGATGCTCTTTTTTCTCTACGGCTGCGTGGCCGGGGCGGCGTACAGCCCCCGGGGGCGGCTGGTGTTCATCCCTCTCGCACAGGTTTCAGGTAGTAGTACGACTTCGCTTTTTTCCGCTCAAAATTTTTTCAGAAAAGGTATTGACTTCACTTTCGTGAGGTGATAAAATCCCACCAAACCAGTGAGAAAGCATAAGTACCACCGCAAAACTCACCAGTACAGAGAGCACCGGGGCAGCTGAGACCGGGCAGTGTGGGCGCGGATGAGAATGGGCTTTTGAGGGCAAACCGAACCGCATTTTATGCGCAGTAGGGGCGACGGAGAGCGTCTCCGTGAACAAAGCCGGTATGTGTTGGCATATCACGAGTGGGCAGGGTCATTCCTGTCAAGATTGGGTGGCACCGCAGGAGTATTTTATCCGCTCTTGTCCCAATTCACGCAATGTGTTTTGGGACAGGAGCGGTTTTTATTTTTCCTTCTTGTCCCGCAAGCAAGGGCCGGCATGTGCATCCGGCCCGGAAAGGACAAGCCTTATGAAGACCGAAGCGAACATCCCGTACAAGTTTTATCTGGAAGACGAAGCTCTCAAGTGCAAGGAGACGGGCGAGGCAAAACTATCGTCTTCGGCCTCACCGGCACCGGCTACTTCGACATGGTGGCCTACGAGAAGTTCCACGACGGCAAGATGACCGACTACATCCCCACCGATGCCGACCTGCAGAAGGGCTTTGACGGCATCCCCCACTTCCCCGGCAACAAATAATTCCTGAAACAACCTCTCCCCTCACACCCCCGCGCGGCGCAAGCTGTGCGGGGGTGGTTTTATATAAAACGGAATGACCGCCTGCACACTGAGCCAGACGGTCATTCCGCAAACAGCAAACCAGCCGCCCTGCAAGGTAACAGGGCGGCTGGCTGCTTCTATTATGCAATTCAGGAGAATAGAGGAGAGAATAGCGTTTTTATGCTTCCGGGGGACGGAAGGTTTGCCGGAGAATCACTCGCCGCGGACGGCTGCGAAGCCTGCCTCGAGGTCGGCGATGATGTCGTCGATGTGCTCGGTGCCGATGGACAGGCGGATGGTGTTCTGGTAGATCTGCTGCTCGGCCAGCTCCTCATCGGTCAGCTGGCTGTGAGTGGTGGAAGCCGGATGGATGACCAGACTCTTGACGTCGGCCACATTTGCCAGCAGAGAGAAGACCTTCAGGTTGTCGATGAACTTGAATGCTTCCTCACGGCCGCCCTTGATGTTGAAGGTGAAGATGGAAGCACCGCCGTTGGGGAAGTACTTCTCATACAGGGCGTGGTCGGGGTGATCCGGCAGAGAGGGATGGTTGACCTTCTCGACCTGGGGATGGTTGGCCAGGAACTCGACGACCTTCTTGGTGTTCTCCACATGGCGCTCAATGCGCAGGCTCAGGGTCTCGGTACCCTGCAGCAGCAGGAAGGCGTTGAACGGAGAGATGGTAGCGCCGGTATCACGCAGCAGGATGGCGCGGATGTAGGTGACGAAAGCGGCGGGGCCGGCTGCGTCAGCGAAGGACACGCCGTGGTAGCTGGGGTTGGGGGCGGCGATGTTGCCGTACTTGCCGCTGGCCTTCCAGTCGAACTTGCCGGAGTCCACGATGATGCCGCCCAGTGTGGTGCCGTGGCCGCCGATGAACTTGGTAGCGGAGTGGACGACGATGTCAGCGCCATGCTCGATGGGACGGATCAGGTACGGGGTGCCGAAGGTGTTATCAATGACCAGCGGCAGGCCATGCTTGTGAGCGATGGCTGCGATGGCATCAATATCAGGAATATCACTGTTGGGGTTGCCCAGAGTCTCGAGGTAGACAGCCTTGGTGTTGGGCTGGATAGCGTTCTCGACCTCTTCCAGATCGTGAGCGTCCACAAAGGTGGTGGTGACGCCGAACTGGGTCAGGGTGTGCTCCAGCAGATTGTAACTGCCGCCGTAGATGGTCTTCTGAGCTACGATGTGGTCGCCGGCCTGGGCCAGTGCCTCGATGGTGTAGGTGATGGCAGCTGCACCGGAAGCAGTAGCCAGAGCAGCCACGCCGCCTTCCAGAGCGGCAATGCGCTTCTCGAACACATCCTGGGTGGAGTTGGTCAGACGGCCATAGATGTTGCCGGCGTCGGCCAGACCAAAGCGGTCAGCGGCGTGCTGGCTGTTGCGGAAGACATAGGAAGTGGTCTGGTAGATAGGCACAGCACGGGAATCGGTAGCGGGATCGGCCTGCTCCTGGCCAACGTGAAGCTGCAGGGTCTCAAATTTATAGTTAGACATAGTATTTTTCCTCTCTATCTGTACTCAAAGTATTATTTTTACTCACAAAAATGCCCGGCAGCGTGGGGAGTTTCACCTTTCGTCTGCCGGGCAAAGAAATCGTTCTCAGCTCAGAGCCTTTTGTCTGTCTCGGGCGTCACATTCGCTCGCACATTCGCGGCATAGAGGGCACCGTACAGCTATGGCTCAGAGTTTGTTTCTCGGCCCGGGCGCTGTACATTCGCCCACAGCGGAAGTTGGCGTGCAGAAGACTTTTCCAAATCAGCGTCATTTGAGTACCCTCCTTTCCGAAATTCCCACTTACCTACAAGGCGTGTGGTTTTGTTGTCTGCATTATATTCCCTCATACCCATATTGTCAATAGGTTTAATCGAATTTCTTCCAAAAAAGTTTTTAAGAGTCATTCTTTTGAGAAAAATGCAAAAAGATTGCATTTTGGTCTTGCATTTCACGCAGAATCCGTGTATACTCTTCCCTGCGCCTAAATTGCAATCAGATTGCAATTTAGGCAACTAAAGCACTTTTCGTCCCTCCGTTTATTTTGGGTGAAGACGTAAAATGGTGTGGCGGCTGCGCGCGCCGGCGCGGGCGGATTTTACTCTTTTGGTCAAATGGCTTTGCGCTCCGCGCGGGCCAGAGGTAGGGAGGGTGTTTCGAATCCCCCCTCCCTACCTCTGGACTCCACTCTCCCCGCAACGAGTTAAGGACTTCTCGCCCTTAACAATTCCAAAGAAGTAGACTCCAAGCAAAAATGCTGGAGATTCACGCCATTCGGCGTGAAGATCTCTTAACCGCATTTTAGCTCTCCGCCGTTTTACGGCTTCGCCGAAGATTTCAGGCTTTCGCAGAACTTTACCGTCAGCAGAGAGGTAACACCAGCTGCGAAGCAGCAAATCGGAAGTGAGAAAATGCGTTTAGCGAAGCGGCTAGCATTTTCCACTTCGACTTCCCCTTCGGGGTCTGAAAGGGGCGAGCAGCCCCTTTCTCGTGGATCCAGCGCGTCGAAATCGCTGGTGGTTTTCTGGTTCTCTTTTGACATCAAAAGAGAATGATCAGCCTTAATGAAAGAGCGCTCTGCCCCGCGCCCACCAGCGCGAGAGCAAACTTTATCTTCACTTTATTTTATATCACGAGGTATCAAACAATGGAACTTTTTCTGGATGTACTGAGCGAAACTCTGGTGGACACCGCCAAGATGCTGCCCTTCCTGTTTTTAGCCTATCTCTTTATTGAATATGTCGAGACCCGCCACGGTGAGCGCATTGAAGCACTGCTGGCGGGCGGCGGGCGCTGGGGCGCGATTCCGGGCGCGGTGCTGGGCTGTGTGCCGCAGTGCGGCTTTTCGGCCATTGCGTCCAACTTCTACGCCTCCCGCGTCATCACGCTGGGTACGCTGATGGCCGTCTATCTCGCCACCAGCGACGAGGCCATCCCCCTGCTGGTGTCCATGCCGGCCTACTGGGATAAGCTGATCCTGCTGATGGTCATCAAAGTCGTGTACGCTGTCTTTGTGGGCTTTCTGCTGGATTTCGTCCTCCGCAAGGCCCTGCCCCGCAGCCTGCGCGGCGGCTACACCGGCCACGCCGACGAGGTGGACTGTCACGAGGAGCACAACGACGAAGAGGGCCATCCCCAGCCTATCTGGAAGGCCGCGCTCCGCCACACCCTCGAGATCTTTGTCTTTATCTTCGTGTTCAGCCTCGTGTTCGGCCTCATCGTCGAGGGCGTCGGCGAGGATGTCTTTGCCTCGGTGCTGGGCCGGATGGGCTTCTTCCAGCCGGTGGTGGCCGCACTGGTGGGCCTTGTCCCCAACTGTGCCGCCAGTGTCCTGATGACCCAGCTCTACGTCGAGGGCGCACTCCGCTTCTCGAGCCTTGTGGCCGGACTCTGCACCGGCGCGGGCGTGGGCCTCGCCGTGCTGTGGCGGGTGAATCCCTCCTGGAAGCAGAACCTCTTCATCACCGGCCTGACCTGGGCCTGCGGCGCCGCTGTGGGCGTGGGCATCCAAATCGTGGTGGCCTTCATCGCCTGAGTATTTGCAAAACACCTGCACCTTTTCTTCGGAGAAGCGTGCAGGTGCTTTTTATTTTGGAGACAAAGCCTCTATTTTGTGATATACTCAGCTTATATATAGATATAAGGAGAACACCATGCAATATAAGATTCTGGCAAGCGATTACGACAACACCCTCGTCCCCTTCGGGGAGAGCCAGCCCCGTCCGGCCATGGTCAAGGCCGTGAAGAAGCTTCAGGCCGTCGGGGGAAAATTCGTGCTCAGCACAGGCCGGGCCTGGTCAGCCATCAACCGGAAAGGCCAGCTGGGCGGCATCCGGTTCGACTATGCCATCACCTGCAACGGTGCCTGCGTCGTGGACAAGAACGGCACCATCGTGGCAGAACACCCCATGACCAACGAAGAAATGTACGCGCTGGTGGATTTCTGTGAGGACTACAACTACCCCCTGCAATTTGACTTCAAGGATGCATACTATGCTTACTGCGAGTATGACATCCTCCACAAGTACTACGATCAGATGAACAGCATCGGGCTGGACTGTATGGACGGCGAAGATCAGGACCGCCACCTGATCGATATGCCCCACGCGGCGTTCTGCATCTTCCCCGAGGGGCGCTGGAGCGGTTCAACGAAAGTACGGCCACCTCGGCCTTCACTTCATGCAGGTGGGCGGCCAGCGGTCCGACGGCTCCCACTTCTACGACATCGTGCGGAGCGGGGTGGACAAGGGCGCGGGCCTCGCAGACCTCTGCGAGAAGATGGTCTCCCTCGCCGAGGCCGTGGCGGCAGGCGATTCCGCCAACGATGTGGCGATGCTGAAGGCAGCGGGCCTTGGCTGCTGCATGTCCAACGGCACCGACGAAGCCAAAGCTGCCGCTGACCGCGTCATCGGCGATGTGCGGGAAGACGGACTTGCTGCCCTTATTGAAGAGCTGTGGTTCGACGGCCCGAAGGCGGAGCCCTCCGACCGCAGCTTCGGCTCTGCATGGGAGACGATGGAACGATGAGCTTCGCACCCGTTTACTCTGAAAACAGCCGCGCCCTCATCCTTGGCACATGGCCCAGCCCCAAAAGCCGGGAGATGGCCTTTTACTACGGCCACCCGCAGAACCGCTTCTGGCCCATGATGGCGGCCCTCACCGGCGAGCCTGTCCCCGCCCGGGAGGACATCGAGGCCAAAAAAGGCATCATCCTCCGCCATGGCCTCGCCCTGTGGGACACGCTGGAAAGCTGCACCATCACCGGCGCGTCGGACGCCTCTATCCGGGACGTGGTGCCGAACGACATTGCATCTCTTTTGGCAAAAGCGCCCATTGAGGCAGTGTTCTGCAACGGGGCCACCGCATACCGGATCTATACAAAGTATCTGCAGCCGGTGTCCGGCATTGCAGCGGTAAAGCTGCCCAGCACCAGCCCGGCAAACGCTGCCTGCCGCCCGGAAACCCTGCGCGAGGTCTGGGGCGAGGCCCTCAAAGATTATATAACCGTTTCCAACCTGTAAATTATTCATGAAACACTTGCGTTTTGTGGATAAAAGGATTTATTATGGAAGAGTACAAGGGGCGGTGCGCCTCTTCGGGAAAGGAGAAAATGCATGAGCAAAGTTATCCGCACCCAAAGCCCAGCGTCCTGCCGTGGTATGCGGCGGCGCTGGTGTTCGCGGTGCGTGCGCGGCGCTGCCAGCATATAAGCTGTGGGCGCTGCTGATAGCGCTGGGCGGCGCAGCCGTGATGTTCGGCGTGGCAAAGAAGGTCTGCCCGCCCCGGGTGGTGGAGCACGAAGTGCCTTTCCACACCGGCAGCGGCGATGTGGACGAGATGCTGGCCGACATCCAGCAGAAGCTGGATGCCCTCCACGCGCTGAACGAGGCCCTGCCCGACCCGGAGCTTTCCGCCGCCATGACCCGGATGGAAAAGGCAGGCCGCTCTATCATGGAGACGGTGGAGGCCAGTCCCGCCAAGGCAAAGCAGGTACGCCGCTTTGCGAACTACTATCTGCCCGACGCGGTGAACGTACTGGAGCAGTACGCAAAACTCGCCCGCCAGGGCGTGCGGGGCGAAAATGCCGCTTCGATTCGGGCAGAGGTGGAGCGGAACGCGGCTTCCATCGCCACTGCATTCGAAAACCAGCTGGATGCACTGTATGCCGCTGAGAGCATGGACCTCTCGGCGGATCTGACGGTATTGCAGAATATGCTCAAAGGACAAGGCTTAGGCTAAACGTCTGATTTGGAAAGGAAGGAATCTCTTATGGCTGATAATACATTCAACTTTGACCTCGATGCACCCGCAGTACCCACCCTGACCCTCGACCCGGTGGAAGCACCTGCCGCCGAGGAAAAGCAGCCCGAACCCGCTGCGGTCCCTGAGGCCGAACAGGTCAAGCTCAGCCCGGAGGAGCAGGCGATGGTGGATAGCTTTGCACAAAAGATCGATATTACCAACAGCCAGCAGGTGCTGCAGTATGGCTCCGCCTGTCAGAAGAAGATCGGCGATTTCTCCGAGGCTGCGCTCTCCAAGGTGTCCACCAAGGATCTGGGCGAAGTGGGCGATATGATCACCGACCTGATCGGCGAGCTGAAGAACTTTGACGCCGCCGAAGAGGAAAAGGGCATCCTCGGCTTCTTCAAGAAAAAGGGTAACCAGCTCGACAACATGAAGACCAAGTACAGCAAAGCGGAAACGAACGTCGAGACCATCCAGTCCGCCCTCGAAAAGCATCAGGTGCAGCTGCTCAAGGACATCGCCATGCTGGATAAGATGTATGATCTGAACATGGCCTACTTCAAGGAGCTGAGCATGTATATCCTTGCCGGCAAAAAGAAGCTGGCCGATGTGCGCGCAAACGAGCTGCAGCAGGCCATGGACAAGGCCAAGGCTTCCGGCCTGCCGGAGGATGCACAGGCGGCTCGTGATCTGGCCGACCAGTGCGAACGCTTTGAGAAAGAAGCTCTATGATCTGGAGCTCACCCGCAACATCAGCCTGCAGATGGGGCCGCAGATCCGCCTTGCTGCAGAACAATAACTCCATGATGGCGGAGAAGATCCAGTCCACCATCGTCAACACCATCCCCCTGTGGAAGAACCAGATGGTGCTGGCACTGGGTCTGGCCCACAGCCAGCAGGCCATGCAGGCCGAGCGTGCCGTGACCGACATGACCAACGAGCTGCTGAAAAAGAACGCCGACGCCCTGAAGATGGGTACCATCGAGACGGCCAAGGAATCTCAGCGCGGTGTGGTGGACATCGAGACCCTGCAGCAGACCAACAAGAGCCTGATCGAGACGCTGGACGAGCTGAACAAGATCCAGAGCGAGGGCCGCGCAAAGCGCGCTGCCGCCGAGCAGGAGCTGAACCGCATCGAGGACGAACTGAAAGCAAAAATGATGGAGATCCGGAGCTGAGATGGCAAACGCAGATTTTTCCAGACAACAGAATCAACCCACCGGCGGCTTTGACGCTTCCAGCTATCGCGCCGCAGCGCCCGCCGAGGAGGAAGTGCGGCTGACGCCCTTCCAGCAGAAGCTGGCAAGCCTCGAAAAGGCCCTGCCTGCTGCGCTGAGCAAGCAGGCCGTGGCCGTGGCGCTTTGCATCGTGGTGATGCTGGGGTGCTTTGTCGGCTTTGGCGGGGCGAAGCTCCGGGCAAAGTACGACACGGTGAAGAACGGGTTCACCACTGGCGTGGCCGCAGACAGCGGCTATGCCCTGAATGAGGAATTGACCACACGGCTCAACACGGCCGCCAACATCATCACCACCGCGTCCAACACACTGGGTGCAGACAGCACCGAAGTGCGGACGGCACAGGCTGCGCTGGACTCTTTTTCCGCCTGCCTCGGGGCGGTGCAGTCCGATGGCAAGATTCACGCACCGGACTCTCTGAGTGTTTACACCGGCGGCAGGATGCATATGCTCTACCAGTCGAACGAGACGCTTGGCGCAGCCATCGGCCAGCTCTATGCCAAATTGCAGGAGCAGGCCGCAGACCCCATGAAGATGGGCGCAGTGCAGGGCAGTACAGCCAGTTCAACAGTGCGCAGACCATCATCAGCAACCTGCATTATAACGATGCGGTCCAGAGTTACCAGAAAGACGTCGGCGGCTTCCCGGCCAGCGTGCTGGGTAAGCTGTTCGGCATACAGGAGGTGGAACTTTTCGCATGAAGACGATGAAAGCATTCTCCCGCCGCATTGCGGCACTGCTTCTTGTCGTGACCGTCGGCATCACGGCGCTGGCCCCGGCGGCTTCGGCCTCCAGCATCCAGCTGCCCAGCCTGCCGAAAGATCAATGCGTGGTGGACGACGCCGGTGTGCTGAGTGACAGCACCACCTCGGAGCTCGAGACCCTCAACGCACAGCTCTCTTCCAGCTGCGATGGCGCACAGATCGGCGTGCTGACCGTGGACTACACCGGCAGCGCCACCACCGAGGACTACGCCACTGAAGCCTTCAATACCTGGGGCATCGGCAGTTCCAACAAGAACAACGGCGTACTCATCCTGCTGGTGATGCAGTCAGACCAGTACGCCGACGGTGACTACTATCTGACCTACGGCGACGGCTTCCGCAGCACCATGCTGGCCGACCAGGCAAGCTCCCTCGTACAGACCATGGAGGACGATTTCGCCGCCAAGAAGTACGATGCAACCGTCCTCACCTGCGCCACCAATGTGGCCAATACCATCGCAGAGGTGTACGGGGTCACTCTGAGCGGCGGGACCATCTATTCCGACGGCTCTGACACCCAGACCACCCGGCCCTCTGTCGAGCCTGTCCCGCCCCAGAAGCACTACTCCATCTGGGAAAACTTTATCGGCGGCATTTTCTCCATGCTTGCTTATATCATCCTCTTCATCGCAGTTTTCTTTATCTTTATCACCCCTCTCGGCCACTCTTTCGGCTTGTTCTGGGGGCCGTTTGGCTGGTTCGGCGCACGGTGTCGGCACAGAGGCCCGCGCCCTCCCGCGTCCCTTACGATGACTTCGGCCCCGGCGGTGGTTTCTATGGCGGCCCTCGCGGCCCGAGAGGCCCCCGTGGGCCTCGTCCTCCCCGCGGCGGCGGCTTCGGTGGAAGCGGCTTTGGCGGTATGGGCGGCGGCTCCGGTTTTGGCGGAGCCGGGCGCGGCGGCGGCTTCGGCGGCATGGGCGGCGGCAGCAGCCACGGCGGTGGAGCCGGACGCGGACGCTGATATTATGACAAAAGGGAAGCCCCATCTGACGGTGGGGCTTCCCTTTTGTCTATTTTGTTATTTGATGCAGGTAGAGCAGGGGCTGTAGCCTGCGGCCACGGCCTCATCGTAGCTCGAGAACAAAATCTGGTTCTTCTCTGCCGGGAGGTTGGCGCAGCTGGGCAGATGGAACTTTTGCTGTTCACGTTGCCGATGTAGGCCTGCTGGGCCGTGCTGGATGCTGCCGGGTCAGTGGGGTTCAGCTGGCTGTCCGGCACAAAGCGCTCGGTGCCCACGGTGAAGTTCTGGCCGTCGCTGCCGATGGTGATGGTGCCTTGCAGGTCGGTGCGGTAGACGTCCACCTTTGCGTCCCGCAGGATGCTTAACGTCTCCTCGTGGGGGTGGCCGTACTTGTTGCCTGTGCCGCAGGAGATGACGCCCATTTCCGGCAGAACAGCGTTCAGAAACAGGTAGCTGGTGCTGGTGCTGGAGCCGTGGTGCCCTACCTGCAGCACATCGGCTTTCAGGTTGGCACCGCTGTTTACAAGGTCAGTCTCGGCGGTATTTTCCATGTCGCCGGTCAGCAGAAAGCTGGTGACGCCGTAGTCGATGCGCAGCACCAGCGAGGTGTTGTTGGTCTCGCTGTACTGCGTTACCGGGCCCAGCAGGGTAACGGTGGCGCTGCCCAGCGGCCAGACGGTGCCCACGGAGGGCACTTCCAGCTGCAAGCCCTGCTGCTGGGTGTACTTGACAAAATCGTTGAAGCATTTGGTGCTGCCCTCGGTCACAGGGCTGTAAGCGTGCCCCGCCGGGAATTTTGCCATTACGGCGGCAAGCCCGCCTACATGGTCCTCGTGGGCGTGAGAGCAGAACACATATTGCAGCTGCTCGACCCCCTGACTCTGCAAGTAGGAGACTACCAGACTGCCGTCGTCCACATTGCCGCCGTCATAGAGCATGAACTGTCCGTCGCACTCCACCAGCACGCTCAGCGCCTGCCCCACGTCGATGAAGTGCATCTGGAAGGCGGCGTCCTGCCCGTCGGAAGGCGTCGTTCCGGTCTGAGAAGCTGCCGGGTTCGGCATGACATCGCCGCTGCCTCCCGGGACGATGGAAGAGGTATCACAGCCCACGAGGCCCAGCGCAAGAGCTGCGGCCAGCGCCAGCGCAGCGAGGCGGCTCATGAGCGTTTGAGCGGTCACTTTTTCTTTTTTGAAGTTTTCCACGATGTATTCTCTTTCTGTTGATTGCTTTTCGGTTTATGCGCAGGAGCCGAATGGGGCGCAAAACGTGCGCCGGGGCTGGGCTGCCGGCCCGCCGGGGCTGCGGAGCGGCTCTGCGGCTTGCCGCCCTTGCCTCTGGGCCGGACGGTGTAGGTGCCGTCGCCGTGGATGGTCACATCGGCGGCCTCGGCTCTGGGCCGAACGCTGGACCGCAATGCGCCCTCAGCGGGAACCAGCAGGGGATGAGGTCTTCGCGGTGGGTCATTTTCAGCGCCTTGATGACCTTTTCGGCGTTGCGGGGCTCATAATACTGGAGCAGGGCGCGCTGAAGCGCCTTGCCCTCAGCGGTCTTTTCCACAAACACCGGCTTCAAGGTGTAGGGGTCGAGGCCGGTGTAGAACATACAGGTGCTCACGGTGCCGGGCGTGGGATAAAAATCCTGCACCTGCTCGGGGCGCATATGGTTCTTGTAGAGGTATTCGGCCAGATAGACGGCATCCTTGAGGGTGCTGCCCGGGTGGCTGGACATGAGATACGGCACGAGGTACTGCTTTTTTCCTGCCTTCCTGCTCAACTCGTAGAACTTATCCTTGAACCTGTTGAAGGTCTCGATGGGCGGCTTGCCCATGTAGGCGAGGGTGTTGGGGGCGCAGTGCTCCGGCGCGACTTTCAGCTGGCCGGAAACGTGGTACTCCACCAGCTCCTTAAAGAACGTGTCATCGGGGTCGGCCATCAGGTAATCGAAGCGGATGCCGCTGCGGATGAACACCTTCTTGACGCCGGGCAGCTCCCGGACGCGGCGGAGGATTTTCAGGTAATCGCTGTGGTCCACGATCATGTGGGAACAGGTGGTGGGGGCGAGGCAGTGCTTGCCGCCGTTGCACATACCCCGCAGCATCTGCTCGCGGCAGGATGGGAAACGGAAGTTGGCGGTGGGGCCGCCGATGTCGTGGATGTAGCCCTTGAAATCCGGCTCGTGGGTCATCCGCTCTGCTTCGGCCACGATGCTGTCGGCGCTGCGGCTGGTAACGCGTCGGCCCTGATGCAGCTGGATGGCGCAGAAATTGCAGCCGCCGAAGCAGCCGCGGTTCTGGATGATGGAGAACTGCACCTCGCGGATGGCAGGCACACCGCCCATGGCCTCGTAGATGGGGTGGTAGCGGCGGGTGTAAGGCAGGGCGTAGACCTTATCCAGCTCCAGCGGACGAGGGGCTTTGCGGGGATGTTCTGCACGAGGTACTTCTCGCTCTGCTTCTGGACGATGATATTGCCGCTGACGACGTCCTGATTGTCCATCTGGATGCGGCAGGCTTTCGCATAGGCCACCTTATCGGAGGCGACCTTTCTGAAGCCCGCGCACTCCACATACCGCTCGGGCAGGTTGTCGAAGTCGGTCAGGTAGCAGGTGCCGTCCACATCGGTGATGGACTCCACCGGCTCCCCTGCCGCCAGACGGCGGGCAATTTCCACGGTCTGGTGTTCACCCATGCCGAAGCTGATGATGTCCGCGCCAGAGTCCTCGGCGATGCTGGGCAGGACGGTGTCCAGCCAGTAGTCGTAGTGGGCAAAGCGGCGGAGCGATGCTTCCAGACCGCCCAGAATGACGGGCAGGTCGGGGTATGCCTGCTTGGCAAGTCTGGTGTAGACGGTGGCGCTGCGGTCGGGCCGTGCGCCGCCCTTGCCGCCGGGCGAATACTCGTCCTCCGCGCGGGGGATCTTTGCGACGGAATAGTGACTCACCATGCTGTCCACATTGCCGCCGCCGATGAAGAAGCCGTACTTCGGCTTTCCGAACCGCTTGAAGTCCTCGCAGTCGGTGTAGCGGGGCTGGGCCAGCACGCCCACCTTGTAGCCCTCGGCTTCCAGCAGGCGGCTGATGATGGCGGTGCCAAAGCTGGGGTGGTCCACATAGGCGTCGCCGCCCACCACCACGAAGTCCAGCTGGTCCCATCCCGGGCCTCCATGTCGGCCCGGCTGATGGGGAGAAATTCGGTGTAATGCTCCATAGTTATCCTTTTTCTTTCATTATGCCTGTCCTATACAGCAGGGCTCTATTGCTTCCGAAATCAAAAATTCTATTCATCCAGCGTGAGCCTGTCCGGTACGCCAGTGGCTTCCCTGGTAGGGGAGCTGGCAAAGCCGTCCGGCTTTGACTGAGAGGTTATTCATCCGGCTGATTCATCTGCATTTCCAGCCACTGCTGGCGGCTGATGAGGACAGCGCGTGGCTTTGCGCCCTCGTAGGGGCCGATGATGCCCTTTTCTTCCATCTCGTCCATGATGCGGGCGGCGCGGGCATAACCCAGCTTGCAGCGGCGCTGCAGCAGGCTGGTGGACGCCTGGCCGGCGTCGATGACCACCTCCACGGCCTGCTTGAGCATCGGGTCACTGCCGCCCTCCTCGTCGGAGTCGGCGGAACTGCTGCCCTTCTTGCCGTCCTGGATGGCGTGTTTTTCCATAGCCTCTATCATGGCTTCGTCGTACTGGACGGTGGCGCTCTTCTTGATGAAGTCCAGCACACGGCTGATCTCCTCATCCCGCACGAAGGTACCCTGGATACGGGTGGGCTTGGGTGCGCCCACGGGCATGAAGAGCATATCGCCCATGCCCAGCAGCTTTTCGGCACCGGCACCGTCGAGGATGGTGCGGCTGTCCACCTGACTGGACACGGCGAAGGCGATGCGGCTGGGGATGTTGGCCTTGATGAGGCCGGTGATGACGTCTACGCTGGGGCGCTGGGTCGCCACGATGAGGTGCATACCGGCGGCGCGGGCCTTCTGGGCGATGCGGCAGATGGAGTCTTCGACATCCTTGCCGACGACCATCATCAAATCGGCCAGCTCGTCGATGATGATGGCGATATAGGGCATCTTCTCGAGGTTTGGGTCCGTTGCAGCCAGCTTATTGAAGGACTTGATGTCGCGGACGTTGTTCTCCGCGAAGAGGTGGTAGCGGCGCTCCATCTCCTGCACTGCGCCGCCCAGTGCGCCGGCCGCCTTGCGGGGCTCGGTGACGACTGGCATCAGCAGGTGGGGGATGCCGTTGTACTCAGCCAGCTCGACGACCTTGGGGTCGATGAGCAGGAGCTTGACGTCCTCGGGGCTGGAGCGGAACAGCAGGCTCATGATGATGCTGTTGACACAGACCGATTTACCGCTGCCGGTGCTGCCCGCGATGAGCAGATGGGGCATCTTGCACAGGTCGGCCACCTGGGCCACGCCGGCGATGTCCTTGCCCAGCGCAATGCCCATCGGCGAGGTCATCCGCAAAAAACTCTGGCTCTCGAAGACGCTGCGGATGTAGACCGGCGTTTTCTTATGGTTCGGCACCTCGATGCCCACGGCAGGCTTGCCGGGAATGGGTGCCTCCATGCGGACATCGGCCACCGCCAGGTTCAGGGCGATGTCGTCCGCCAGCGAAGTGATGCGGCTTATCTTGACACCCGCCATGGGCTGGACTTCATACCGGGTAACCGACGGGCCGCGGGAAATATCCAGCACACGGGTGCGGACGCCGAAACTTTCCAGCGTGTCCACCAGCTTCTGGGCGTTGGCTTTCAGCTCGTCTTCCGCGCCGGAGTCGCTTTCCTCCGGGGCGCGCTCGAACAGCTCGATGGACGGGTACTGATACTGGAAGCTCTCCTCCGTCTCCGCCTCTTCGGCGGGGCATTCGCGGCCTGCTCCTCGGAGACAGCAGGCTTTTCCATGGCGGCTGCCACCAGCGTGTTGAGGTCTTTTTCCTCCACCGGGTCGCTGGTGATGCTGATCCAGCCGTCCTCATCCGGCTCAGAGCGGAACGCCACAGCATTCTCGGCGCTGACCGGCTGCGGGGCCGGTTCCGGAGTCGGGGTCAAATCATAGAGCGGGATGCCGAAGGAGAGCGGCGGCTCAGGCGCGGGCTGCTGTTCCGGCTCTTCTGCCGGGGCAGCGGGCGTAACGGTGGGCGTCACCGTCGGCTCGGGCTGGGCCGTGAAGAAGTCCTCAGCGGCAGTATCCACAGCGTCCGGGACGATGGGAGTCACGGTGGCGCGGATGGGCGCACGGCGGAGCGGGTCCATGCCGAAGGTGCCGCCGGGGCCGAGGATGATGGGCTCGATGGGCTCACTGCCGCCCTCGGTGACGGTGGTATGGTCAGGGCCTAAATCAATATCAAAGGGCGCACGGGGCCGGGACTTTTCCACCTGTACGGGGCAGGCTCGGGCTGAGGCGGGGTCTGCGCTTCCGGTGCAGGCGCAGGGGCAGGCTCCGCCTGTTCGCCGCCCTGCATCACCTGATGGCCCCAGTGGAAGACGCCAGCCAGCCAGCTGGGAGGCTGGATATGGAAGGCGGGCGCGGCGGGCTCTTCGCCGCCGTAGCAGTCCTCGCCTTCGCCCACTTCGTCTTCCAGCAGGTCGTCGTCATAGTCCTCATATTCCTCCGCCTCGGCCTCCTCGGCGGCGCGTTCTGCCAGACGCTCGGCCCGGCGGGCGGCATTCTGCTCGTGGACGGCAAGGCCCTTTTCGTGGACGCTGCCGCCCACGTTGCAGAGCCACTGCCAGCACTCGGCGGGCGTAACGTCAAAAATGTACAGGCTGGCGCAGGCCGCCAGCGCCGCCATGACCAGATTGGCGGCGGGTCTGCCGCAGAGCAGCAGGAGCGTCCCGCCCAGCACAGCGCCCAGCGCACCGCCCGAGAGCCATGCGCTCATACCATTTTGATAACAGGCGGCAGTCATCTGCGCGGCGGTCTGGTCGGTGGGGATGTCAGAAAAGACGATGACCGTGCCGCTGGCGAAGATGAGCCCCAGCACCAGCTTTGCGATATGGGGCAGCAGGTCTTCGCCCCGGGTGTAGAGGATGGCCAGATAGCACAGCGCTGCGCCCAGCACGAAACTTCCGCAGCCGAACACGCCGAACAGGACATCGTGCATCGTGCGCCAGGCCGAGCTGCCCGGCACGAAAGCCAGCGCCATGAGCACCAGCCCCGCAAACAGGGTGATGAGCCCCGCGGGCATCCGGTCCTGTGTCCGGTTCTTGCGGCGCGAGGCTGTGCTGCGCCCGGAGGTCTTGCGTTTTCTCTTTGCCATGTTTCCTAAAACCCGTTCCTTATTTTATATCATGAAGCAGGGCGCGCTCAGGGCGGCTCTGTCGGTGACGATGGAAGAATTTCGATACTACTCGATTCTTTCATTGTACCACGGGAAAAGTCAAATGGCAATTTATTTCCCCTCGATTTCTCGGTAGAGCCATGCCAGCGCATCCGACAGCCCGCCCAGCTCGTCGATGAGCTTTTCCCGCACGGCTTTTCGGCCATCCAGCACGGTACCCACGTCCATGACCAGCTCGCCCGTGCGCATCATCAGCTCAGTATAACGCTTCTCCGAGATGCCGCTGTGGGACGCCACGAAGCCGGTGATGCGCTCCTGCATCTGCTCGAACCAGCGCATAGTCTGCGGCACGCCCAGTATCATGCCGGAATGGCGGACGGGGTGGACCGTCATGGTGGCAGTAGGCACGATGAAGCTCCGCTGGGCGCTGACGGCCAGCGGGATGCCGATGGAGTGGCCCCCGCCCAGCACCACCGCCGCACTGGGCTTGGAGATGCTGGCGATGAGCTCCGCCAGCGCAAGCCCCGCCTCCACATCTCCGCCCACCGTATTGAGCAGGACCAGCAGGCCCTCGATGGCGGGGTCTTCCTGCACGGCCACCAGCTGGGGGATGACATGCTCATATTTTGTGGTCTTCTGGCCCTGGGGCGCTTCCACATGGCCCTCCACCTGCCCGATGACAGTCAGGCAGTGGATGGCGTGAGCTCCCGGGTACGGTAAACGCTGCCCATATCCTCGATCTGCTCTTTTTCCAGCCGCTGCTGCTCACGGGGATGTTCTTCTCTTCTTGTGACATTCTGCGTATCCTCCTTTTTGCTTCATTTCAGCTTGTCCGCCATTCCTGCCGGTTATACTTCGGCAAAGATTTCTTTCTTTCTCAAAAAAATGTGCCAAATGGTTTGACATTCTGTCTTCGCGCTGTATACTTTATACTAGAGATAAGATTGTCAAATATGTATCATTATTGTACAAGAAAGTACAAATCTTTTGCTGGAGCACCCTGCCGCTGCGCACTTCTCCCCGGCAATGCTGCGGATAAAAGAAAGGACCCCCTATGAACACTCCCGGCAAAGCTTCTGCCCGTCATCAAGCGCCTGCCCAAATACTATCGCTACCTGCGCACCCTGAAGAACGACGGCATCACCAGCATCTCGTCCCGTGAGCTGGCCGCCCAGATGGGTACCACTGCCTCTCAGGTGCGGCAGGACTTCAACTGCATCGGCGACGTAAATGGCCGTCAGGGCATCGGCTACTCGGTGGAGAACCTGCTGAGCATCCTTGAGCATCTGCTCTTTGGCAACGGCGACCTCCTGCCCACCATCCTTATCGGCTGCGGCCGTCTGGGCAAGGCTGTGAGCCGCTTCATCACCACCGACACCAACGGCTACAAGCTCATCGCCGCCTTCGACAACGCCCCCGACGAGGTGGGCAAAGAGATCAACGGCATCCAGATCTTACACATTGATGAGCTGGAAGCTTTCTGCGCCGAGCACCACCCCGAGGTGGCTGTGCTCTGTCTGCCCCGCAGCGGCGCAGAGGAGATCAGCGGCCGTCTGGTGGCTCTGGGCATTCAGGGCTTCTGGAACTTCTCCCACTACGATCTGTCTGTCTCCTACCCCGACGTGGTGGTGGAGAACGTCCACCTCGGCGACAGCCTGATGAGCCTGGGCTACCGGCTGCGCAATCAGGACTGAGCACATACTATCGATAATACAGGCCCTCTCCGTCAGGCTTTGGCTGAGAGAGTCCTTTCATGAGGAGACTTTTTCGACATGGCAAAGCTTTATTTCCGTTACGGCGCAATGAACAGCGGCAAGAGCACCGCGCTGATGCAGGTGGCCCATAACTACGAGGAGCAGGGGATGCGGGTGCTCATCCTCAAGCCGAAGGTGGACACCAAGGGCAGCGGCGACCTCGTGAGCCGTCTGGGCGTCCGCCGCCCTGCCGACCTGCTGGTGCCGCCGGACATGGACCTGGTGGAGGCCGTCCGGGCCGCCAGCAGCGAGGGCCGGCCTCTGGCCTGTGTGCTCTGTGACGAGAGCCAGTTCCTCACCGCAGAGCAGGCCGAGCAGCTGTTCATGGTGACGGTAGAGCTGAACATCCCCGTCATCTGCTACGGCCTGCGCTCCGACTTCTCCCTCAAGGGCTTCCCCGGCTCCACCCGGCTTCTGGAGCTGGCCCACACCATCGAGGAGATGAAGACCATCTGCACCTGCGGCCGCAAGGCCACCTGCAACTGCCGCAAGGTCAACGGCCGCTTCGTCTTTGAGGGCGAACAGGTAGCCATCGACCTTGAGAACGACGTCCAGTACGTCAGCATGTGTCCCCAGTGCTATTTCCGGGAGCGCAGCGCCTTCTACGCCGCCCGCCGGTGACTCTTTTTCCTGATTTTATGCCGTCCGCACGCCGGACGGCATTTTTGTATCTTTTCTGCATCCGTGATATATCAGTCGGGGCCTGATTCGCGCGTTTTTTGCACTATTGATATATCAGCTCAGGGGCGGAACTCTCTGTTATCGTCGCTTTTGATGTATACAACGCTCTTTCAACAAATTCTGCCTCGGCTACAAAATTCTTGCAATTCAGGCCAATCTTCTCCTGTTGCATCCCAGTTTTCTATGCAAATCGTTGAAGTATACAAGTTGCACAGTTTTTCGGTCCAAGTTTATTCATTATGGCAATGACGTCAAAACCGGGCAAAAAATAAGCGCAATATTTGTACGTTTTCTGCCGCTATCACTACAATTTGCATCTTTCTTTTTTTTCTTGCCTTTGGTATTATATTTGTATACAACGGATGCTTTGCAGAGGCGTCCGTGCAAGAAGATGTTTTCTACATAGGAGGAGAACGAAAATGAGCAAGGCAATTTCTCGTCGTGACTTTCTGAAGGTCTCTGGCGCTGTGGGTGCTGCCGGCCTGCTGGCCGCCTGCGGCGGTTCCGGCAACGCTGGTTCTACCGCCACTTCCACTGCCGCTTCTTCCGCAGCAGCTTCTGTGGCCGGTCTGTCTTCTGACCCCGTCACCCTGACCATGAGCTGGTGGGGCGGCGAGTCCCGTCACAACGCTTACCAGGAGGCCATCAAGGCTTTCTCTGCTGAGCACAGCAACATCACCGTCAACCCCACCTTCGCTGCATGGTCCGGCTGGGAGGACACCATGTCCACCAAGTTCGCAGGCGGCGTCGCTGAGGATGTCTGCCAGATCAACTGGAACTGGCTGTACAACTACTCCAAGAACGGCCAGACCTTCATCGACCTGAACAGCGTCTCCGACTATCTGGACCTGACCCAGTGGGATGAGGCCAAGCTGGCTGCCTGCAACGTGGCAAACGCTCAGCAGTGCGTGCCGGTCTCCATGACCGGCCGTATCTTCTACTGGAACAAGACCACCTTCGACAAGGCCGGCATCGCCTTCCCCACCACTCTGGACGAGCTGATGGCTGCCGGCAAGACCTTCCAGGAGAAGCTGGGCGATGACTACTATCCCCTGCACCTGGGCGCATACGACCGTATGATCCTGATGGTCTTCTACCTCGAGTCCAAGTACGGCAAGGACTGGGCAGACCCCACCACCTCTACCCTGAACTACGACGCCGACCAGATCGCTGAGGGCATCGACTTCATCAAGAGCCTGGTCGAGGGCCACGTCATCATGAGCCTGCCCACTTACTACGGCTCCAACGGCGACAACGCCGCTCACCAGTCCACCGAGTGGATCACCGGCAAGCTGGCCGGCTGCTTCGAGTGGGACTCCTCCGCTACCAAGTACGCTGACGCTCTGGACGAGGAGAACAAGGCTGGCTTCACCGTTGGCGAGGAGATCAAGTTCGGCGATTACAACGGCGGCTTCTCCAAGGTCTCCATGGGTCTGGCCATCACCAAGACCTGCGAACATCCCGCAGAGGCAGCTACCCTCATCAACTTCCTGCTGAACGAGGAGAAGGGCGCTTCCATCATGGGTTCTGAGTGCGGCATCCCCGCCTCCAAGGCTGGTCTGGCTGCTGCTCAGGGCGCCGGCAAGATCAAGGAGCTGGTCGCTGAGGCAAACGGCAAGGTCATGGCCTTCGTTTCCAACCAGCTGGACCCCCTGTTCGAGTCCAACGACCTGAAGGCTACCGGCACCGGCATCTATCAGGAAGTGTTCGACACTCTGGATTACGACAATGCTTCCGGCGCTGACCTGGTCGATACCCTGCTGGACGGCATGGAGTCTGTCGGCTACACCGTCTAATTTCCGCCTCACGGACTTTTTGCGGCCCACACACGCGCGGTGTTGACACGGGCCGCCCCGCATAAAGGAGTCTTGCAAGGGGCATCCCTTCCACCTACGGACGGATGCCCTTTTTGCAAGACAGTGATGACATTTTTGACAAAATGTGTCCAAACGATTGTGCGGCGTACGAGACATATCCTTATAAAAGGAGGATCCCCGGATGAAAGAAAGCAAAGCGCCCTCTCTCGGGCGTACCCCGGCCCAGAAGTTTTTTGACAAATGGCAGGGCCTGTTCTACCTGATCCCCTGGATCATCGGCTTCGTCGTCTTCAAGGCCATTCCGTTCGGCCAGTCTCTGTACTACAGCTTTACGGATATGGACTTCTTCAACGGCATCCATCAGTATGGCATCATGAACTATGTGGACGCCTTTACCACTCCCAAGATCACCAAGGCGCTCATCACCACCTTCAAGTACAGCTTCATCACTGTGCCTCTGAAGCTGGTCTTCGCACTGTTCATCGCCTACATCCTGAACTTCAAGATCGCCTGCGTGAACGTGTTCCGCACCGTCTACTATATCCCCTCCATCCTCGGCGGCTCTGTTGCTATCGCCGTGTTGTGGAAGGCCGTGTTCCGCGATGACGGTCTGGTCAACACCCTCATCCGTATGCTGACCTTCGGCCACTTCCAGGGTCCTTCCTGGCTGAGCGACCCCAGCTACGCACTGTGGATCATCTGCTTCCTGCGTATCTGGCAGTTCGGCTCCGCCATGGTGCTGTTCCTCGCCGCTCTGAAGGGCGTGCCGGCCGACCTGTACGAGGCTGCCACCATCGACGGCGCTGGCAAATGGAAACAGTTCTTCTCCATCACGGTGCCCATGATCACCCCCATCATCTTCTACAACCTGGTCACCCAGATCTGCCAGGCATTCCAGGAGTTCAACGGCCCGTTCATCATCACCAACGGCGGTCCCCGCGGTTCCACCACCCTCATCTCCATTCTGGTCTACAACTACGCATTCAAGTCCAACCAGATGGGCATGGCTTCCGCACTGGCATGGATCATGTTCGTCATCGTCTGCATCCTGACGATCATCGCCTTCACCAGCCAGAAGAAGTGGGTCTACTACTCGGATGAAAGGTAAGGTGTGACAGTATGGGAATGAAAGCTTCTAACGCCATTGCGACGTTTTTCAAGTACTTCGTCCTGATCCTGGTGGGCCTCATCATGATCTATCCCCTGCTGTGGATGATCAGCGCCACCTTTAAGGACAACAGCGAGATCTTTGCAGGCATCGGCCTGTGGATCAAGAACCCCACTCTGGAGGGCTACAAGAACGCGCTGAACAACTTCGGCGGTTCCATCAACATCCTGCAGGCCATGCTAAACACTTACAGCTACGTCCTGCCCAAGGTCATCTGCACCGTGGTCTCCTCCTGCATTGCAGCTTACGGCTTTGGCCGCTTCGACTTCCCGGGCCGGAAAATCCTGTTCAGCATCATGCTGGCCACCCTGTTCCTGCCTCAGGTCGTCCTGAACGTGCCTCAGTTCCTGCTGTACACCAAGTTCGGCTGGGTCAACAGCCCGTTCTATCTGGCCATCTGGGTCCACTGCGCATTCGCAACTGAGACCTACTTCGTCTACCAGCTGGTGCAGTTCATGCGCAACGTCCCCCGCGACCTGGACGAAGCTGCCGCCATCGACGGCTGCTCCTCCTTCCAGACCCTGTACAAGGTCATCGTGCCCATGCTGATGCCCGCTCTGGTGTCCTGCGCACTGTTCCAGTTCATGTGGAGCTGCAACGACTTCATGGGTCCCCTGCTTTACGTCCAGACCCCTGCAAAGTACCCCATGTCCCTGTTCGTCAAGCTGTCCATGGACGGTGATACGGGCTTTGCCTGGAACCGTATTCTGGCCCTGTCCCTGATCTCTATCCTGCCGCAGCTCATCGTGTTCTTCTGCGCACAGGATCAGTTCGTAGAAGGTATCTCCGCCGGTGCTGTCAAGGGCTAAGCTGAAGCCCCGCCGCTCGGATAATCCCGACAAACATGAATGCCCCCTGTGCCTCTTCCCGTAGAGAGGACGCAGGGGGCATTTCTAATGTCAAAGGCTCTCTATTTTCTACTCTTCCGGTATTGCAGCGGCCCGACGCCCATCGTCTCCCGAAAAACGCGGCGGAAGTGGGCCGCAGAGGCGAAACCGGTCTGCTCGGCCACGCTGCCGATGCTCAGCTCTGTCGTTTCCAGAAGCTTCTGTGCCGCCTCGATGCGGCGGGCGTTGATGTAGTCCACGATGGACTGCCCCGTCACCCGCCGGAACAGCCGGCTCAGATAGTAGGGCGAGATGTAGAATCGCGCTGCCACCTCGGTGAGGGAAAGCTTCTGCTGGTAGTTTGCCGCAAGGTAGGCGCATATCTGCTCCACCGTCTCGTTGCGGGGGCGGGCGTCGGCGGCGCTCTGCGCCCGGTGCTCCTGCTCCACATAGTGGAGCGTCAGTGCCAGATACAGCCCGCCGGGATACTCCGGCTCGCCCATGGCGCCCCGCATCATCTCCAGCAGCGTCCGCAGACGGCTGGCCCACTGAACGCTACCGTAAAGGGCCATCTGGCTGCCCGGTGCAAAAAGGCGGAGGAAATCTTCGCCGGTGGCGTTCTTCATCTCGTGGAGCACTGCCAGCGGGAACTCGCACCCCAGCATTTCCGGCTGGGTGTGGCCTGCCTGCGATACCACCCACGCCCCCGGCCCCAGCAGCAGTGCGCAGCCGGGGCTGACCAGGAACGACATGTCCCCGCACTGGACCGTGCAGCTGCCGCCTGAAAACAGAACGATATGGCACATCTCGGCAGGCAGCTCGAGCCGCCCGCCGGACAGCTTGAGCGCTCCCGCCGTGATCTTCGCGTTGAGTTTTTCCCGTTCGACGCGCATCCGCCCTTCCCCCTTCTTGCTATGCCTGCCCCGCTGGGGCAGTGCTCTGATATTCTTATCTCCAGTGTACCATGCCCGCCCTCTGCGGGCAAGCCGCAAATCTACGCAAATAACTCAGGAGGCTGTAAAAATGAATCTGTCTCTCATCCGTTCCATGACCCGCAGCGCCGTCTTCGAGCTGGAAAACGGCAAGTGCTTCCGCCCGGAGCATCCCTTCGCCGTGGCTCTGAACGGCAAGACCATTTACGAAAGCTGCAACACCAACGTGTTCTCCCTCTTCTCTCTGACTCCGTCCACCACCTACACCGTGGAGGTAGACACCGAGGGTGAGCACCTGAAACTGGATTTCACCACCGAGGCCGAGAGCTTCTTTGTGGACGCATCCCGCTATGGCCTCGTCGCCGATGGCGAGACCGACAACACCGGCAGGCTGCAGGCTGCTCTTTCAACCTGCCCCAGGGGCGGCACGGTATATGTCCCCGCTGGCCGCTACCGCACCGCCAGCCTCTTCATGAAGAGCTGCACCACCCTCTACCTCGAGAAGGGCGCTGTGCTGCTGGGCGACAATGACCGCACCCACTATCCCATCCTGCCCGGCGTCATCCCCAGCGAGAACGAAGTGGACGAATACTACCTCACCGGCTGTGAGGGCAACCCGCTGAACAGCTTTGCGGGCCTGCTGAACATCACCCAGGTGCATGACGTCGTCGTCACCGGTGAAGGCACACTGGACTGCGACGCCCAGAACGGCGACTGGTGGGTCGATCCCAAGGTCAAGCGCATCGCATGGCGTCCCCGCGCCGTGGCGATGGTGGACAGCGAGAACGTCTGCCTCCACGGCATCACCGTGCAGAACAGCTACTCCTGGACTATCCACCCCATCTTCGTCAAACACCTCGACCTGCTGAACTTCCATCAACAACCCCTACAACGCCCCCAACACCGACGGCATCGACCCCGAGGCTGCGAGTACATCCGCATCATCGGCGTGAACATCCACGTCGGTGACGACTGCATCGCCAT